>Ga0209085_1000013_pt1 | contig 120062 bp, 129 predicted proteins | sample C_131016_EF_Meta_FD_187310 | JGI IMG/M metagenome (GOLD analysis project Ga0209085, IMG submission 187310) | Freshwater microbial communities from Lake Croche, Canada to study carbon cycling - C_131016_EF_MetaG (SPAdes) (version 2) | ecosystem: Environmental > Aquatic > Freshwater > Lake... | reverse complement strand
AGAAGGTTTTCATAAAGGAGAGCATGTTGGAATGGATACATTGGTACACAAAGGAACTGTTCAACATAAGGACAATTCAAAACCTAGCAAATTTGAAGTTCATAATCATGTAAATCGTGGACTTATTTTCCAGACACATCATTCTGATGAAGAAAAACAATCCATAAAACAACATTTGGTAAAGAACAAGATGGCTGGTAAAGGAACAAATATTACAGAGTGTGCTGGATTAGTTAAGGAAGACTGGGACCAGTTAATTTCAGAATCATATGACTATGATGAAGATGATATTGCTACTCTTATTGGTCTTGCTGAAGAAATTCAACAAGTTCTTGAAGCTCTTCCTAAAGCAGCTTATGTTAGTGCAATGAGGTCTGCTACTGATCCTGAGGGTGAAGGTAAAGCTGACTCTGATAAAGTTGTGGCTCGTGCAAAGAAATACCATGGTGAAAAATTTGCTAAAGATTTAGAATCTGGCGCAGGTAAAATGCATTATCCTAGAGCTAATCATACATATGGATCTGATAAATTGGCAAGCCGCAGCAAGGCACCTGTTACTAAGTCTGGTAAAGCCAACAAAATACATATACAAGGCTTAAAAAGCAAAATTAAATCATACAGCAAATAATAAAATATACTAAAAAAATTCTTGACACAGGTTTAGGCCTGTGTTAGAATACAAGAACATTATGAATAATGTGGATAATCCGTTTAATAAAATTTTATACTCCGTTAATACTAGAAAGGTAATACAATGGTAGATTTTTCAAAAATGAAAAAGAGTTCAGGCAATCTGGACAAACTCAAAACAGCCGTAGAAGCTCTTAACGCTTCATCAGAAGGGGCCTCTGACAAAGAGAAATTCTGGCGTCCCGAAGTTGACAAAGCAGGGAATGGTATGGCAACAATCCGATTCTTACCAGCATCACCAGCCGATGGTGAAGATGGTTTGCCTTGGGTTAAAATCTTTGGTCATGGTTTTCAGGGTCCTTCTGGTTGGCTTATTGACAACTGCTTGACTACTAAGAATCAGCAATGTCCTGTGTGTGAACACAATTCTACTTTGTGGAATTCAGGCATTGAAGCTAACAAAGAAATTGTACGCAAACAAAAGCGTAAATTGAATTATGTTGCTAACGTATACATTGTCAGCGATCCAAAACATCCTGAGAATGAAGGTAAAGTAATGTTGTTCAAATTCGGTAAGAAAATCTTTGATAAGATTACCGAAGCAATGAATCCTCAGTTTGAAGATGAACAAGCAATAAATCCATTTGATTTGTGGAAAGGTGCTAACTTCAAGTTGAAGATTCGTAAAGTTGAGGGTTACCAAAACTATGACAAGTCTGAATTTGAATCTCCATCAGCATTGTTGGATGACGATGAAGAACTTGAAAAGGTTTGGAAATCAGAACACGCTTTATCAGAATTGGTTGCTGATAAAGAATTCAAGACCTATGATGCTCTGAAAGACCGTTTGGAAAAGGTCCTAGGGTTGAATGGTGATAAACCTATCACTAAGACTACTGTCGAACAGATGAAGTCTGCACCTAAGAAACCTGCAGCTGAACCTGATATGGCAATGGCCGATGATGATGACATGGCATATTTTGCCAAGTTGGCACAAGATTAAACAAAAGCTCCTTTCTCAGAACTTTGTTTAGACCCCGCTTCGGCGGGGTTTTTTATTGGTTAAACCGTAACTGTTAGATTGGATATTGTTTTTGTCAAAGCCAAATTTCTGGATGATATTTGTGATAAAGGTTTTTCTGGAACACTTTCATCATTTTTAGCCATTAGAACATTATCTTTTTGTGTAGAACTTTGATTTGTAGGTGTATTTTTATTAATATTTAAATCTAGATTTGCCATCTGTTTCTGGTCAAGTGTATCATATATTTTATTGGTATTATCCACAGGTTCTGATTTTGCCATTGCTGTTTGAATATCTTGCGAATCATTACTTATAGGAGAAGTTAAAGATTTTTTATCCAATGCACCTAAATTAATAGATTTTATTACTTCTAAATCTTTACTCAAAGTTTCAACATTCAATCCATTATGGTTATATGTCCTAGTGTATGTTCCATCAGAATTTAATTTCCATTTACCCATAAATCTTTTGCTTTGTGGGTCTTTAGGATTATATTCATATTCTTTTGGATTTATCCAATCATTATCTTTTTTATTATATACATAACCTCTGTTAACTATTTCTTTTTGGATTTCATCTTTTGACCAACCTGTTGGTAATTGATAATTATCAGGTACACCCCACTCAGCTGGAAATTTATTATTATCATTACTAACTGGAGTAGCAGATTGTTTACTTACATCTTGTGTTTTGTTGGTATCATTATTTTCTTCTCGAAATTTTTTTAATTCTTTATCCAATTCTATTTGGTGTGTATCTCTTTTTTCTTCAAGGGATCGAATATTATCATAACTTCCATATTTGTTGGCGGACATACGTTTGTTACGGGCCTGAGAAATTTCGTCATTTAATGACTTTATAGTTGTCATACGATCCTGAATGTGTTGTGGCATAACTTCTTCTGTCGGTGGTTTGCCGTTTTCCCATTTCTTAGATGGCCCAACTATATTTTGTACTGCATCAGTTACAACTTTCAATTTACTACCAAAATCTTTATTGCCTTTATCTTTTTCTGGATAATTACCCCAAACTTCTTTGTAAACTTCTCTTGTAGCTGCATATATGTCAATAGCACCGGAAGCTGCCATACCACCAGCAACTGCAAGTGGATGAAGTGTGAAATAAGGAACTGTGCCTATGCCAGCAGAAGCAGCGTGTAAAAAGGCACCATATAAATCACCATCCATAGCAGATTTGGCGGCCTCCCACATACCATAAGCAAGTGTCACACCAGGAATAACTTTTGTTGCAGTAAATTTAGCAACACTACCAAGTATTTTTTTGGCAGCTACAACAGCGGTTGCTTCTTTGGCTGCTATTTCTGCAGCTGTTATAGAAACAGTTTCAGTTGCGGCTGTTGTAGTTGCTCTAGTAGTTGCAATAGCCGCTGCATTAACACCAGTTTTAGCTAGTGCTTTGCCTGCAGCTAATTTAATTTTATCTCTTAACGATTTAAATATATCTAATTTTTTCTTAGGTTTTTCTCCCTCACCACCACTCCCACCAGAAATTCCTGCCAACACTTTTAACATTTCATTGTGGCGTCTATCATCTGCCAGTTTATTGGATTCTTTAAAATTATTTTCTTTTTCTTGCAAAGTAACTTCTCTGTCATAACTTTTATTAAGAAACGTTAGTATTTTATTCAATACCGTTTTTATACCTTTGATATTGTCACTTTTATCATTTTTAGTTCTTTTAGGAGATTCTTCATCTCCATTATCTTGCATTTGTGATATTTGTGATATCTTGTCAAATATTGGCATAGCTCTGCCTGCAAAATATTCAATATCTTTCTTAGAACGACCAAGCATCTTACCAACCAAAGCAGGACCAAGGCGAGAACCACCAGTTAAAACTTTTGCAATATTCAATGGATCAAATTTTTCTTTAAAACCTTTTGAAACTGCTTTTGATTTTAAACTCAATACATTCTTAAATCCTTCTTTGTATCCTTTACCAGCAATTAATTGGTCAGCAAATAAAGAACCAATAGATTGTTCTCTTATTCTACCTGCTTGTTGATAATTTAACTCTTTAGCCATTTGTTATCCTAATTTCTGAGTATATGGATTATTATCGTCAACTTTTTCATTATTCATATTGATATTATTTTTCTTCATAATAATTACATTTTGATTATTTGTTGTTTCACTTGAAGATGCAATCAAATCTTGTTTATAATTTTTATTTTCAAAAGACAATGTATCAACTGTGTCACCAATGTTATTTTCTAATGATGCAACAAACTTTGACTTACCAATTTTTTCCAATTTGTTTATTGTTTCTTTATCTTTAACAATTGTTTCTTTATTATCATTTATAATATACCAAAGTCCGTCAGTATTTTTTATTGCTTCTCCGGTCAATCCAATTGTTTTTAATTCTTTCGCATCAATTTTTGTTCCAGCTAAAAGACCATATGTATTGAATATCCATCTTCTTTCGGCAGAGTTTTTTTTCTTTTGGTCAGTTACCAAAGTACCATCTTCATAATACCAATTACCTTTATAATCCCTTTGCAACTTATTTGGATCTACTTTAGAAAATGCTTTTGCTAAAAATCCAGAATAACCAAAGTCATTATCTTGTAATTGAACCTTTCCATCAGGCATAAGTTCAGGAACTTTTGATGCAGAATTATCTACAGATGCAGTTGTAGGTGATACAGGTGATGCATTTTTGGGATTGACACTATTATTATCAACTGCTTCTTTTTTTGGAGGAGATTTTTGTTCTTCCTTGCGTTTATTCACAACTTCTGGTGGATTTAAAGTATATTCCATTTCTTCTTTACTAGGCTGTATTGATTTGCCTTGACTGTCACGTACTCCAAAATGAAGGTGTGGATATTTGGAATGACCTGTGTTTCCTGTTTTTGCAATAAGAGTACCAGCACCAACCTTATCTCCTTTTTTAACAACAGACGTATCACTCAAATGTAAGTATTCTCCATTACGACCATCATCATATTGAATTTTTATAAATTTTCCATTTTCGGGACTTTCATTAACTTCACTAACTGTACCAGGTCCTTTTGAATATACTTTTGTTCCAACTGGAGCACGAAGGTCTACACCTTGATGATTTTCAGTTCTATTTGAATTATATGGATCTAATCTAGAACCAAATCCACTTGTTACTGTAGCCGCAGTATAAGATACTGGTTCTGCCGTCTGAGTTTTTTCAATTTGTGCTGTAGTTTGTTGTGATGCATTTGCATTTTTTGGTGATGCAACAGGTGCTGTATTCGTTTCTTGATGTGACTGGCCAGGTAATCTACCACCAGGTATAGGCAAGATTGGTGGTTTGACTGGTGGTGTTCCAGGTGTTCCTGATGTAGAGGCTGGAATATTTGCAGTGTTTGCTTTTTCTTTTGGTTCTTCTTCTGATTTTTTAGGAACCAATCCCATTAAAGCTTTGATTATTTGTTTATGTTTTCTATTTTTATCTTGATTTTGTTCTTGCAAATGATTTTTAGTCTCTTGATATTGTAATTTTCTATATGTATCAAGCTTAACCATTGCTTTATAAATCATACCTAAAAGTTCTTTAGGTGTAAGTTTTGTTTTTTTGGCTGTTTCTTCACTTTCATTTGATTCTTTTCGTGAAAAAAGTCCTAACAAATTAAAGTGGCCACCTTCAGGTCCTTTATAACCAAAGTCGGATGAAGCTAATTTTAAGAGGCGACCACCAATGTCTTTCCATCCCATCTTTTTGGCATTTTGTTTAGTTTCTTCTTGTGGTTCAGGTGTTTCTTTAGGTTTATCGTTATTATCTTTAGGATTATTAGATTGAGTTTGAGGAGCAGCTGCTGGTTGAGCATTTTGTGTAGGATTTGATGTACTTCCTCTCGCCATTTTTACCTTTTCATCCTTTCTTTTATCTTTTGATTTTCTTCCTCAATATACTGTATCAACATTGCAACATATATTTCCCTTTCCCATGGCATCATATTATCTAATTCTGTCAAACTATACTTGTGATGTTGCATTAATGAGAAATTTGTTTTATAATGATTTCTCAAGTTATCATGGCGAAAGGTTATACGAAAAAACTTTCAAGTCCCTCCACCTCAATTACATGGTGGTAACTACATTTTTTACAAGTCATTTCAATTTTTTCTTTTAACTTTGGTAGATTGTTAAAGAATTCTTCTACTTTGGCAAATGATTCAGGTGGCATAGTTTCAACAAATTCAATCAATTCGTTAAGTGGTGTTTCATGTGAATAATAGAATTGGTCGCCGTCATAAATGTATTCAATGCTTTGAGCCAACATAACAAATGTCAGTTCATCTTCATTACTGTATTGCATAGAATCTTTAATTATACCAAACTCCGGATATTTCAATTTGATTGATAAATTTTCATTCAATTTAATTTCATCAGAAACATCATCTTTCTTTTCAACTTTAACCTCTAAAAGGTTCAAAGAACTTTCCATAATATTTCGGCATTCATGTGTACCTTTATCGTCAGTCACTAGATTATTGCAACGATATTTCGACTCTACAACCTCACCTACAGACTTTGCTCTAAGATGAATAAAGTAATATTCCACATCAATGATGGGCAATTTATCAATATCAATATTTTCAGTCAAAGTACAATTATAAAGAATATCACGTATTGCAGAATGTACTGTTGCAGAATCATCACCTTCCATGGCCATCAAAAGATTTCTCTGTTCTTTGACTAAGAATGGACGATATTTAATTTTTTTCTTTGAAAGTGGTAACTCAACCTCATAAGTCGGCACATCAATTTTTGGTAAAGCCATAATAACTCCTTAATAATAAATTTATATAATTTTTTCCCAACGGGTATATGCAAAACTAACAGTTAAATTTTGAAATGTTTCAGAACTCCAATCCAAATCCAACTGATTCATTGATATTGGATATGCTTCAACAAATTTTATTTCTTTGATTACATTCGTATTATCATCATATTGTGTTACGATGATATCTGATTGATAATTCACTCTATAAGCAAAATCATTGGTATCAATTGGATTAATAACGTTCATCCATTCAGTGAAGTCATCATATATGTTTCTTTGTTTTGCAGATACATAAAAAGTCAAATCCAAATCATTATATGTTGTCAAGTATGGGAATTTTTGAATAGGTCCATATGTTTTTTGTTCAAGTGTTGCAAAAGTTTTACCAGGCAATTGTGCTGTGTGACAAAGATATTGAGTTCCTTCACCAATACGATATTGATATTCACTTTTTTCATTAGATCCTACAATTCTAACGAGAAAACGATTCGCTTTTGCTGGGTTTATTATATTATTTAATAAATTTGATAATGCTGATACTTCTGCCATTTATGACTTCCTTATTTCTTCTACTGATTCTTTCCAGACTTTTGCTGCCGTGGCTTTTTTGAACTGTTGTACTGGTAAATACATGGCAATATCCCATTCTTCAGGTTCAACGGCAAGTATCCTAGACCTTATATGTGAATACAGATATCGTTTGACACAGGGCCTAAACTCTTTATATCGTCTGGTGGCGTCTAGGATTTCATATGATATACGCAAACGCATAATCTCATTGTCATCGTTTAGGATAGCTCTTGGCATCAGTTTACGCATAAGTGCAAGTCTGTACCGCATTGGTAGATAATGTATATTTAAACCTAAGAAACCATCCGGATATGATTCAAGTGGTATTACCAATGGAAATCTGTCATAATAATCCAATTCATTCTTACCTTTTGGATCATAAACAAAGAAATACATACTACCAATTCTAAATTTCCGATTGACTCTAGGTACAGGTATTGCCTTCCTTGGAACATACCTGTTCTTTTCTTTGGTCATAGGAATAGAAATAGATGTTGGATTTTTCAGGTTTGCAACCTTTTGTGCCAGCCATCTCAATGACTCACGGCTCATCGTGTGCAACTCTGCAACAGATTTTTCTTCAGCAAGTGTGGTAAGGAGTGAGGGTTTTGTAGCCATGCCTTATTTAGTTAGAGTCCAAGGTGGTCTTCGGTAATCAGTTTGAATTCCCAATTTCGGTCTAAACAGTACTCGGTTGCAGCCTTCCATTTGGCTTGATTGACACCCCAAGTAGTGACCTCAGTAATGTACCTTTTGGTAACTCGTCTTTGTTGTTCAGGTGCTTTGGTTTGTTTCTTTGGTTTAACTTCTAACATCATGGTTTTCAATGTACCATTCTTATCTTTGACCTTGACCACGAAATCTGGAAAGTATCTGTGCCATCTTCCATCAACTGGAGAAATGTAAGGTACAACAACTTCTTCTGATGCCCAAGACACAATACTTGGATTTTTGTCGAGCCAATTCATCACTCTTGCTTCCCAAGAAGAGCGATATATGATGTTTTTATAGTCCCCAACGTATTTTTGAGGATTTGAAGGTTTAAATTGTCCTGAATATGCCATAAATAGTATATAGCGTTTTTCTAAAAAACAAGGAATAAAATGACAGCTCCACTTGCAGCATTAGCACAAAAAAGTCAAAGTTCGAATCTAAGTTATCCGTTGGATTTGGGTTCCTCTGCAAAGAATCATTACATAATATTCAATGTGTTCAAAACATCTGGACAATTAGATACCAACACCACACAAAATGCTGCGTTAAACAGTTCAGTTATTGGTTATGATGCAAATGGTAATGCACAATATCAACAACTTGGTGGTGGTGCAACTCTTGCTCAGAATTTTGCAAGTAATGGAAAAACAATTAATTCAACAGATGGAGTTTTAAATAAATTAGATTCCAATCAGGAAGGATTTACTAGATTTAATGTAGCTACAGATACAGTTCCCGGAGAACAAATAGCATTATATATTCCAGAAGAAGTGAATTTAAATGAGAGTGCTCAATATGGTAAAGAATCATTTATTGATGCTTTAGGTGATTTATCTTTTGGAGCAATTAAAAAAGCAAGTAGTTATATTGATAAAGGTGGTTCTTCACTATTGAGATTAGGATTAAATAAAATTGGTTATGTTTTCAATCCACAAGAACAACTTATGTTTGAAGGTATAGATTTTAGGTCATTTGAAATGACCTTTACATTCACTCCTTATTCTGAAAGTGAAGCAGAGGCTGTCAAAAATATTGTTCAAACATTTAGAAAAAATGCAGCACCAAATATTGGTGGTATTCTTGGTTTCTTTTTTATACCACCTTCACAATTTAATATAACATACTATAATGGTGAAAAACCAAATACATATCTTCATAAATTTAAAAGGTCTGTTCTGGAAAATGTAACAGTGAATTATGCACCGAATGGATGGTCAGCACATAAAGGCGGAGCACCAGTTCAAACTACAATGTCATTAACATTTAAAGAATTAGAATTAGTGACTAGAGATGATATTGAAAACGGATATTAAAATGCAATATTTTCAAACATTACCAAAAATAATTATAACAGACCCAAATAATAAGTCAACACTTTTTACAAATTTAATGGCTCGAGCATCTGTTGTTCAGAGTTTGTTGACAAATCCATTGGTTTTTTATGAGTATGATATTCAGGAAGGTGACACACCTGAAATAATTTCACACAAATATTATGGTAGTGTTGACCAATTTTGGATAGTTTTATTTGCAAACCAAATAGTTGACCCCCTATGGGAATGGCCTTTGAATAATAAAGATTTTAACAATTATGTTAATGCAAAATATACTCCAGAAGAACTTAATCAAATAAATCATTATGAAAAAATTGTAACAAAAAAAGATATTTCAACAAATACTGTGACTGTTGAGAATTTTGTTATTGATGAAGATGAATATAATAGTTTACTAGAATCAATAAATTTTTATGATTTTACAACAGGTACAGTTTCAGTTGCCGTAAAAAAAATGGCTATTTCTAATTTTGATTATGAATTGATTATGAACGAAAGTAAAAGAAGTATCAAATTGATTAATAAATCATATGTTACACAACTTGAAGATGAATTCAAAAAATTGATGTTGGTATAAAAGGATAATAATGGCTATTAATGATACAGGTCCAAATTTAGTTGATTCACCCGCCGGTGTAGATTATTTTCCGCAATTTGGTGCTATTGATGACTTATCTATTGTATTTGCTGATGGTTCAAAACAAAACATCAAAGGATTATTAATTGATTTTTCATATTATGAAGATATTTTTAGTTTTGTTGTTTCCGGTCATCTTAGATTGAAAGATGCGGCTGGTATTGTTGAACGATTTGGACTAACAGGTAAAGAATTTCTTACAATAGATTTTGGTAGATCCAGAGGCGACCCTAGACCTGCACAAACTTTTAGATTATATTCAATACCAAAAAGAGACCCTATAGGTAACTTGGCCAGTGAATTTTTAGATTTACATTTTTGTTCAGAAGAATTGTTATTATCAGAACAAATTAAAATTGTTAAATCATACAAAGGTATGGAAATATCTAATATGATTAGAGGTATTTTAAGAGATTATTTGAAGGTTGGTAGTACAAAAAATTCAATCATACAAGACACCATTGGTAAATATGATTTTATTATTCCAACGAAAAAACCACTTGAAGCAATAAGCTGGTTATCTACGTATGCTTTACCATCAGTTAATGGTGGTGCTGATATGTTATTCTTCGAAACTGTTTGGGGTTTCTATTTTCAATCATTGGGTACATTATATCAACAGGAACCAATTGCTACATATAAATATGACCAAAAAAGTCTTACTGGTCAATCATTTAATGAAAGTAGTATTTCTGTTTTAGATGTTGAATTTATTAAAACATTTGATAGTTTGGATGAAATTAAAAGTGGAAGTTTTGCAAATAGGCTTATCTCTTTAGATCCAATAACAAGAACGAGAACAGTTACTGATTTTGATTACAATAAGTATAAAGGTACTGCTTCAAAAATGAATCCAGGAAATCTACTAAGTGCTTCCAGAAATAGATTAGGATTAACACAGAATGAAGCTTATGCTGGTTCTTTGAAAGTGGTGACAAGCAACTCAAATCAAAAACACAAATTGCCAAAAGATGCTCAACTTTCTGTTGCAGAAGATATCTTCATAGAAAAAACAGTACCAAATAGAACTGCTCAATTAGCTTTGATTAATCATACAAAATTAAAAATAAAAATTCCTGGAAACTCTTTGTTATCTGCTGGTGATACAATTAATTTTGATTTATTATCGTATATTGGTGGAGCAAACAGAAAATTGGATAAATTGTATTCAGGTAAATATCTGGTGACTGCTATCAGACACAATATAACAGGTGATGGCAAATATCTATGCCTTGTTGAAATATCAAAAGAAAGTACACCCGTTCAGGCTTAATGACTATATATTATTTTAGGATAGAAAAATGCAGAATTTTTTAGGTAAAGACAATTTTATTTGGTGGGTTGGCGTGATTGTAAACACATTCGACCCATTAGGCCTTGGCCGTTGTCAGGTGAGAATATTTGGTTGGCATGACGATGGCTCTCCCGAAGCGTTGCTTAAGATACCAGTAACAGATTTACCATGGGCTCTACCATTAGTGCCTATAAATGGCACTAAAAGTTTTTCAGCACCTGAATTGGACGATTGGGTTGTGGGTTTTTTCATGGATGGAATGGCAGGTCAATTTCCTATAATGATGGGAATGTTGCCTGGTTATAGAGCATCAAATCCATTTATTAAATCTTACAAATAATAGGAATAAAAATGATACCAACGACAACAACAACTGGTGCAGAGGTAGTTTCGAGCGTAGTTTCAGCTCCAGTAACCTCTCAAACTACTATTACTAGTACGAATTTGGGGTCACCATCTACAACAACTACTACTACTACTACAACACCATTATTGTCACCATCCGAATCAATCGCTAATGCAATTGCAGGAGGCCAAGCAAGCCAAGGACTCGTAAATGCGACAACAACTGGTTATGGACAAACTCAAGCAAACATTTATGGTAGTCCAACAGCAGCAAGCCAATCAGCAGCACAAACATTTATAAATGAAACCAATAGAAACATATTAACAGCAGTAAATCTTCCAAAAAGTGTAATTAAAGATGGAAAAGTTGTACCAGTAATTGATCCTTATTCTACTTTCTATACATTTAAAGTTGGTGTACAGTCAACTTCTGCTTTATCCAGAGGATATGTAAAAGGTTCTATCATAGATTTGTTAAATGGTAATTTAGACCATGTTTGTGACTTTAAATTCATTTTTCCTGACCTTAATTCAATTCTGGCACAAGTAGGTTTAGTGAATCCAGTAACTGCTATAAGAGATGCAATTAAAAATGCAAAATTAAAAGCCACTAATACATTGAGAAAACTTATACAGGAAGCTGTTACAGCAATAAGAACTGCATTAAATGCCACTATTACTGTTTTGGGTTTGGATGCAACCGGAATATTTTCGTTCAATATTTCTGCGTTAAAAGCAATTGCAGCACAAATTAATTCAGCAGTAAAAAGAGTTGCTGCTGCAGTTGAAGCTGTTTTAGAATATGTATTTCTTGCTCAACAGATTATACAATTAATCAATTGGATTAAAACGCTACCAGCAAAATTACAACAACTATTACAAAATTGTTTGAATCAATTTGGTGCTTCAATAACACAAGTTGCAAATCAAATTAAATCTATACCAGACCAAATTTCTAGTTTGACAACTTCTCAACTTACTAATATCGCCAATGAATTTACACAAGCTGGTCAATTAGCATTGGATGCAGCAAATATCAATACAACAAATAGTAGTATGCCAGATGCTGTTGCACAAGCTTTTAGCCAACCTGATAGTGTTACAACAGCCATGTCATCAACTGAGACTATTGAAACCAGCTTAAAAGAACATTTGGCAGAAAAACAATCAATAATTTCAAATTATACTGCCACGTTAATGGACCCTAAAACAATGACAAAATCACCATGAAAGCTTTAATATAATGTCACATGAACAATATAAACCAGATTTTGTAACAGCTTGGACAGAACCGGAATCTGCTGCAAATACAAATTATCAACCAGTTTATCCATATAATAATATCACCGCAACAAGAGCCGGACATTCATTTGAGATGGATGACACTCCAACAAGAGAAAGAATTCGCCTTCAACACGGAAAAGGAACATTCATTGAAATGCATCCTACAGGTGAATATGTTCATAAAATTGTTGGTAATGGTTATTCAATAACTTTAGGTGACCACAATATTAAGATTGGTATTGATGATGGCAACCTTGCTAAAAAATTAAACATCACGGTTTATGGTGATTGTTATATGAATGTCAAAGGTGATAAAATTGAACAAATTGATGGTAACTTTGAACAACACATCAAAGGACATTACACACAAACAGTTGAAAAAACATCTACAGTAACTTCTTTTGGTGATATGCAAATTAATGGTGGTTCTTCTTTAACTGGAAGTTTGGAAATTAATTCATCAACTTCTGTTGTTATGGGTGCGGACTTAGTAGTCGGTGGAGAAATTATGTGTGCCAAGCTTGTTGCTTTAAGTCGTGTAGATGCCGGTTCTGGAATGAGTATTGGTGCTTCAGGACTACAAGCAGTAGCAGCAATCGCAGGTTTACCAGGTGGAAATGCAGGATTAGTTGTACATGGTACTGGTGGTATTGGTGTTGGATTACCTGTAGCCGTTCCTGGTAGTATTACCTGTGTCGGTCCTATTACGTCTTACACAATAATGTCAGCAACTTATTCATCCTCAATAATATCAGGATCAATTCTAAAAAGTGACATTGTTAACTCAATTTTGAGAAAATTACACTTTCACATTGCTCCGCTAGGTGCTACATCACCTTGGGTAGGTACCGGAGAAACTAAAGCATCATTCTCTTAACTTAATATGATAAAAATGATAGGAATATAATATGGCTAGCGTATACGGAAGATTAGGATTTAATGCATCAAATCCAGTAGCAAATTCAATGGTACAACCATTGGATCCAGACCTTTTAACACAAATGAAGTTCATACCTCCTTGGATGAATGATTGGCAAACAAAAGACGTTGCAGAATCCAATACTGATGGTTATTTTCAGAATCCAATGGCAACTACACTATCAAATGTAAATATTGTTGCAAATACGATGATGAACATGGTTTCAAATAATATATCAATAACTGGAAGTACTGGAACTATTACAGCATTGTTGGCCAACACGATGACCAACGCAATATCTATTGGTTATTCAAATACGCAATTATCTATCACCTCGGAATATGATAAATGCGTATACATTACCAATCGTTTGTCGAATGTAGTTGATATGGATGCAAATATGTCTGTGCCACACTACCAAACAGCAACTGGATATGGTACACTTTTAAGTTATCTTACAAATCAAACAGATGGAATACAAAATAATTCACCAGTTATTGGATGTTTTACAAGTTTATACACACAGAATACTTTGGATCCGTTGGTTGCAAATACCACGCCACTTTTGGTGATATTGAAAAATAGTATAACACATTCGGTGGTTATATCTCCTCCATCAGAATCTTACACTTCAAACATAAGTTTGTCTAATGCACAAAGTCTGGATAACAATATGGCTGCAATTTTTAACACAATGTATGTGTCCAGAACCAGCGACACTGCATTTTTTCAAAATTCTCAAGCGGTTGTGAATGATTATAACCATGTTTCACAATTTAGTAACATGGGACAAACTCATAACAAGTTAATACAAGAACGTATAGGATCACCTAAACTACTTTCAAGGTTAAATGCAAATACCTAAAAAATCGAAATTTTGCGTTCCGGCCCAAGAATTTTCTCCGACAGCTTCAAAAGTCCAAAAAAGCGTTTTACTTTTGCGATAAATAAAGAATGGCAACCTTACAAAAAATATACTCAGATATAGATTTCATGTTCACCAAGAAACCGGTGACGGGGGATATCGCACTTAGTTATGATGCACAATCGGTTTCACGTTCAATTAAAAATTTACTACAAACCAATCGTTTTGAAAGGCTTTGGAACCCAAACCTTGGATCAAATGTCAACCACTTGTTGTTTGAATTGATATCTCCAATAACCGCAAACGCATTAGAATTTGAGATATCCAATTTAATAAAAAATTATGAACCAAGAGCCATTTTAAATGAAGTAATAGTTACACCGTTACCTGACAAAAATGCTTACAATGTTTATTTGAGTTATTACCTCCAAAATGCAACTCTACCAACAACAATAACAATTCTTTTAGAGAGAAACAGATAAAATGGCTGGTGCTAATTCAAATATACAGGTAACAGATTTAGATTTTAATAATATTAAAAACAATCTAAGAACGTTCCTACAATCACAAGACACTTTAAAAGATTATAACTATGATGGTTCAGCCTTAAGCGTTTTATTGGATGTTTTGGCATATAACACGCAATATAATTCATTTTATCTGAATATGGTTGCGAATGAAATGTTTTTGGATTCGGCTCTGTTAAGAAATTCAGTTGTTTCTCATGCCAAATTATTAAATTATTTACCAAAAAGTGTAAGAGCACCAGAAGCTAATATTAATCTTACAGTAAACCAAGTTATTGATTCTTCTTTGACACTACCAAAATTTACAAAATTCATGTCAGAGGCAGTTGATGGTATAAATTATGATTTCGTAACAACAGATTCGGTAACAGTGAATGTTGTAAACAACCAAGCGGTCTACAACAACCTACCAATCAGACAAGGAACACCAGTAACAAATTCATTTGTGGTTGATTCTGTAACTAATCCAACTTGTCTTTTTAAGGTACCAAATACTAATGTCGATACAAGTACTATAGTTGTATCAGTTCAAACATCATCATCAAATAATTTAACACAAACATATACTCTATCGACAAATCAGTTAACAATTAATGAAAATTCAACTGTATACTTCTTGCAAGAAGGTTTAGAGGGTTATTATGAAGTTTATTTTGGTGACGGTGTTCTTGGTAAAAAATTAGTTGATGGTAACATAGTTATTATATCTTATTTAAAAACATCCGGATCATCGGCATATCTGGCAAACAATTTTGTTTTGATGGATTCTATTGGTGGTTATGGAAATACAAGCATACAATCAGTATCTGCCGCATCAAAAGGTTCGGCAAGAGAATCAATACCTTCAATCAAATTACAAGCACCTAAGAACTATGCATCACAAGGTCGTGCCGTTACAAAAGAAGATTACATCACTGCAATACAACAAAACAATTTGGGTTATTCTTTTGATGCCGTTAATGTTTGGGGTGGCCAAGAAAATAATCCACCAATTTATGGACAAGTATTTGCATCAATTAAACCAGCAGGCGGTTATTCTTTAACTCAAATACAGAAACAAAAGATAATTGAAGAGGTTATTAAACCTATTTCTATGATGACTGTCGTACCAACTTTGGTTGATCCGGACTATACTTACATCCAGATTACTGCAAATGTTTATTATGATCCAAAGAAAACATCATTGACTGCTGCACAAATTAAAGAAAATGTAAGAACGGCTATTTTTAACTTGTCACAAACTTCTTTGAATACTTTCAATTCTACATTTGTTGCAACAAATTTTACAGATGCAATTAACTATAGTAATCCTGCAATCATAACAAACGAAATTACTTTACAGGTACAGAAAAAATTCTATCCAAATTTAACCACACCAACAACATACAAGTTCTATTACGGAGCACCATTGAAAAAAGGTATGTTTTTAAGTGGTGTTAATAGTTCTCCTGCTGTACAATTTAGAGACAAATTAAACCTTACAAACATCATTGATGGCATTTACATTGAAGAAATTCCATCATCAACAGGTGGTGTAGATTCTATCACAGTTATTAACCACGGTTATGGTTATCAATATGCACCAACAGTTACCATTAAAGGTGATGGTACAGGTGCAACTGCATCGGCTGTTTTAAATGTTGATGGTACTATTAAGCGTATTGATGTTTTAACTGCCGGCAATAATTATACCAGTGCGATTGCAACTATCACAACATCATCTGGTGATACAACTGGTAATCTTGGTGCAGTTGTTGTTAATTTAATGGGTCAATATGGAACACTAAGAACTTATTATAACAATACAGATAATGTAAAGACAATCTTTGATCCAGCTATAGGAACAGTCGATTATAATAATGGTATTGTAACCTTGAATTCTTTTGGTCCATTACAAGTTGATAATCCTTTAGGTCAATTAACCATTTCTGCCAATCCAACAACAAGTATCTTATCATCTTCATACAATAGAATTATTACTGTAGACCCTTATGATCCTGGTGCGATTGTTGTTAATGTAACTGCCAAAACAACATGATAGTAGAAGATAAAAGAATTTCAACACTGGTAGAATCGCAACTACCAGGATTTGTCCGTGACAATCCGGATTACCAAAACTTTTCTCTTTTCCTTAAAGCATATTATGAATGGATGGAACTGGCTAATGCAGCCAACTCATCAATCACTACAGCCAATACAACAGGTCAAGGTCTAACATACGCATCAAAAAATTTAACCAACTATTCGGATGTTGACTCAACGATTGATGGCTTTATTGATTACTACACCAATGATTTCTTACCATATTTTCCTAATGATATATTGGTTGACAAAAGAGAAGCGATAAAGTTTGCAAGACAATTATACCAATCTAAAGGTACACCAGCTTCTTATAAATTTCTTTTTAAAATACTATACAATTCAGACTTTGATTACTTCAATACAAAAGATGCCATTCTAAAGGCATCTGATGGTAAATGGTATGTTGCAAAAAGTTTAAAATTAGCCTCATCTGATACTAATTGGTTGAAATTAAACGATCCAATAAATGGTTCTCTTAGATTGTTTGGAGAAACAACTAAATCTGTTGCAACTGTTGAAGCATCTACAGTTTCTGGTACAAAAACGGAAATTTTTATTTCAAATATTGAACGTCTGTTTCAATCAGGTGAATTTGTACGTGTTGTAGATAATAGAAATCAAACTGTATTGTTTAATGGTCAATCATTACGTGCAAAGATTGTTGGCCAAATCAGTCAAGTTAAAGTTAGTCCAACTAACAGAGGTCTACTATATCAACCAGGTGACCCTGTTATCATCTATGGTGGGTTAAATTCAAACACAGCTATCGGTGCATCAGCATTAGTTTCTACCACCACAACAGGTTCCATTCAACGTATTAACGTGGTCAATGGTGGATATGGATATAGAGCCGATCCAAATACAGTTATATCAATTACCAATGCAACTGGTGCTATTGCTAATGTGGCAACATTAAATTCAGCAGGAGGTGCCAATGTTGCATTAATTCCTATTGATAGTATTGCACTCAAAAGATTCATAACACTAAGTAACACCAATTTTTCTTTTGCTAACGTTGCTATTACATCAAATATAGCTAATGTAAAAATATCCGATGCGCTTACTTTTGTATCATTCGCCACCTATCCAATATCATCCGTATCTGTTAAAAATGGTGGCGGTGGCATATCACAGACACCTTCAGTATCTGCGGCATCTGTATACCAAGGTGAAACCAGTGCAAACACAGTATTTTTAGCAGCACTTGGTATATTAGCACCAATTCAAATTGTCAGCGGCGGAAATGGTTATCAAGCAAATGATAAGATTGTTTTCTTGGGTGGACCAGGTTCAGGTGCCGCTGCAAATGTAACTTCAGTCAGTGGCACCGGTGCAATTACTGGTGTATCATATGTTTATAGTACATCAGGCATATATCCATTAGGTGGTATGGGTTATAAAACATCCAACTTACCTGTTCTTTCTGTAAATTCAGCCAATACACAGGCAGGTGGCGCAAGTCTATATGTTCCAGGTATATTAGGTGAAGGTGCCACATTCTCTGTTGTTGTTGATAGAGCTGGTTCAGTTTCAACAATTAAACTAACAAATGCCGGTGAAGATTATGTTTCAACACCTAATGTTTCATTAAAAGTACAAGACATTGCAGTATCAAATGTATCTGTATTAACATTACCACAGAAAGGTGATTTTGTTTATCAAGGTGCCAACTCAAACGTGGCCACTTATACTGCAACAGTAGATTCTATAACAAAATTATCCAATGATAATAATCCTAATTTAAGTATCTATAACCTAAGGGTATATAATTATAGTGGTTCACCAAGTGGCGGTACACCATTAAAAGTTGGCAATCGTATTAATATGAATATGGTAAACACAGCTTTACCACAATTTGTTTACTCATATAGTGGAACACTTGATAACAATGGAAAACCTTATACAAGAACATACAATAGTAGTGGTGTAATTACATACGGTGACGGTAATGCACAAGGCACTGCATCATTCTTAGATGGTTTGGTAATTAGCCAAGGACAATATTTGAATTCACAAGGACAACCAAGTTCTTATGACATTTTACAAAGTAGTAATTACAATAACTTTACATATCAGATAACTGCAAATAAAGAAATTGCAAAATATAGAGATGTATTGTATAACTTATTACACCCATCAGGTACAAAAGTTCTTGGTCGTTATACATTAAAATCAAGTAATAATTACATTACAACCGGTTCATCAAGTTTAAGAACTGGTTTCACATTGGCACATTACACTGGTTATCCAGGTTCATTTGGTTTAATGTCAACAGATTTTACCAATAAGAGTTCATCTGTTGTTCAATTCTATAGTTTACTTGGTGCAAACATAGAAAATTTCATAACAACTAGCAGCACTGTTTCTTTAACTGATAAAAATGGTTACCAAGTAATATCGGATGTTATTGATGTATCTGGTTCATCCATTGAAGATTTAATGATAGATGGTGTCACAGTAGATTTGATGCTTGAAAGTAGTACAGAAGATTTGATGGCTCAAGGAGCTGATACAATTACTTTAGATGATACTTATTGGTTAACATATCCAAATGTTGCTATCGTGACGGCCAATTCTGGTTCTAACGTCATAAATATAACATCATTGACTGGTGGTTATGACATTATAAACAATGGTGTTTATAGTAACACCGCATATCCATTAAAAGACATTGTATTTGCTGGCGACTATGTTTTAATTGATAACAATGGAAGTAACTTAGTCACATCGGTTGATTATGTTAATGGTAAAATAGTTGTAGCAAGTAATTTTACAGCAAATTCAAATTCTTATTTGACGGTCAACAGAACATTCGTTGCAACAGACGTAAAGATTTATGGTCCTACTGGAATACAATACATTCCTGAGTTGATAACAGAAGATGGAAATACATTGGTAACAGAAGCCGGAAACATAATCCTTGTGGGGTAAAAAAATAAATGAGCTCAGTAAAAATATCACAATTAAATTTAATTACGCAACTTAATGCAAACACACAGAACACGTTGTTTGTTGCAGTTGATGTGCCCTCAGGTATAACTGGTAAGTTTACTGGTCATACATTGGCACAAGGATTATATTCAAATGAAGTGTTGAATGTAGGAAACAATTCAGTTGTTTTTCCAAACACAATCGCACAGTTTGCTGGTAATTCTACATCATATTTGCAAATTAATATGCAGAACTTTACATCAAATGGTTCTGCCGATATGATTATTACCGCAGATACCGGTACAGATTCTACCAGTTATATTGATTTGGGTATTAACAATTCAAATTATAGTCAACCATCCTTCAGTGCAACAAGAAGTCTAGATGGTTATTTGTATGTGGCTGGTCCATCTACTGCGGGTGCAGGAGGCAACTTAGTTATTGGTACCGCATCTACATTGACAAATGTATTGTTCATAGTTGGTGGTACAACTTCAAGTAATATTGTGGCTAAAATGACAAACAGTGGTTTGACTTTAAACACTCAGTCTTATATTACATATGGAGATGGTTCAATACAATCAACTGCTGCAGCACCATTTGTATACACCAATACAATTTATGATTTAGCCAACACAACACCATTTGTATATACACAATCAAATGCATCGTTCTTACAGGCCAATGCGGCATATGCGATGGCATTGGCTGGTATCGGTACCGCTAACTCAGCAACAACTTTGGCCAATGCATCGTTTGCTAAGGCCAATACTGCACTCGCCAATACAACAGGTACATTTGCGGGTGATTTGACGATAACAGGTAATGTTATCACTCAAGGTTTTATTGACTTTAATAACTCATCTTTCAATCCAAATACGGCATTCATTAATATTACCGCAAGTAATAATTATGCCGTTGTGGCGCCATCAAATACGAATTATATGTTACAGATAACTGGTAAAGCCAATTCTGTAACAAGGTTAGTACTTGATAGTTTTGGTGCAGCCACATATCCTGTTGTTGTTGGTCGTATGGGCCGAGGTTCTGCTGATATACCAGGCGCTGTAGCAAACAATGATGTGTTAATGCGTATAGTTGGAAATGGTTATACTGGTACACAATTCGCAGCATCAAGTCCAACTAAAATAGATTTTATTGCATCTGAAAATTTCTCTGATACTAACAGAGGAACACGTATTGAGTTTTATAATACACCAACAGGATCAAATACAATACAAAGAGTTGCATCATTTAATGCAGATTCTGTAACCTTTAGTGGTCGAGTTGAACCACAAAAAGGATTCGTATATACACCAACCGTATATCCAGGCAATCAAACAGCAATTACAATTGATGTTGCAAACACAGCTGTTACAAAAGCTAATACAACAGCCGGTTTGGTTGTAACTCTTTCTAATTTATTGGCAGGCAAAGAAACAGTTCTATGGGTTGTTAATGCATCAGGAACAAATCAAACATTTACACATGGTTTGAGTGCATTGAATTCAACAATCAATTCAACTACTTACAATATACCAGGAACATCATCAATTTTGGTAAGATATATGTGTATAGATAATACCTTGGCAAATACTTTTGTAGCAGTTACACATGCTTAATAAATAAAACACTATGGCAAATAAAAATCTTTTAGTATACGGTTCTAAGGTAGCACAGGTCAAACAGGCCTATTACTCACCTGCATTGGTCGTTAAATCAAGCCCAACCAAATCTGTTTCGGTAACATATTGTTTTTTGTCTAAGGTTGATCCTTGGTCAGATGAAGGCAATCCAGATGTACCAACACAGGACCAAAAGTCAATTAAAAAAGTATTCAAAAATATATTTGCAACCAAACTATTAAATTCATCTGATATATCTCCTGTTATTCAACGTGTAGATTGGAACTCAGGTACAGTATATGATTATTATCGTGATGATATTGATATGTTTGCACAAGATATTAATGGACTTAAAGTATATAATTATTATGTAAAGAACAAATACGACCAAGTATTCAAGTGTCTATGGAATTATAATGGTTCACAATCTATTGTAGAACCTTTCTTTGAACCTGGTTCTTATGACACAAATAATATTTTCACTGGTTCTGATGGTTACAAATGGAAATATATGTACACCATTGACACTGGTTCAAAATTAAAATTCATGGACTCTACATGGATGCCAATCATCGTTAAGGCAGGTACACCAAACCCATTATATTCAGCCGCAGGTGTTGGTAGTGTTGATGTTATTAATGTAACAAATGGTGGTTCAAGTTATAATCCAGTAAATGCTGCCATCACAATTACTATTACTGGTGATGGTACAGGTGCCGCAGCATCTGCCAATGTTGTTAGTGGTTCCATTAAAGATATTGTTGTTACATCATATGGTAGTGGTTATACTTACGCTAATGTGGCTATCACCTCCACACAAGGTTCTGGTGCTGTAGCGATTGCACCAACCTCACCAATTGGTGGTCATGGATACGATCCTATGTCAGAATTAGGGTGTACCCACGTAATGTACACGGCTGAGTTTAATGGTTCTGAAGGTGGACTTATTCCTACAGACATTGATTATCACCAAATTGGTTTGATAAGTAATCCATTGGCATTAGATACCACACCAAGTTTTGCAAATGGTTCAGTGTATTCCACAACAACAGATTTGGTTGTAGCACCAGGTTTTGGTGCATATCTAAATGATGAATATGTTTATCAAGGTACAAGTGCTAATAATAGTACATTTATTGGCACTGTTTTGAGTTTTAATACATCAACCAATGTGGTTAAGATTCTAAATACAACAGGCACTCTAACAACAAATGCTCCACTTTTTGGAAATTCTTCAGGTACAACAAGAACATTGTTGTCATATAGTTCTCCAAAATTTGTTTTATCTTCTGGTAATATTCTTTCTATTGAAAACAGAACAGGCGTCCAAAGAAGCACAGATGGAATAGAACAATTCCGATTTGTCTTAGGTTATTAAAAGGAAAAAAATGGCTCTAAATTTTAATGTTGATCCGTACTACGATGATTTTGATCCGGCAAAAAATTTCCATCGTGTATTGTTTAAGCCTGGTGTGGCCGTACAGGCCAGAGAACTGACTCAATCTCAAACAATCCTACAAGACCAGATTTCCAAATTTGCAGATAGTATCTTTACACAAAATACACCAATCAATGGTGGTAAAGTTACAACAAACTTTAAGTGTTACTATTTAAAGTTGAACAGACAATACAATGGCGCAAACATTACTGCTGCCAGTTTTGCAAATAAAATTATTCAAGATTTAACTGGTACTATTCTTGCAAAAGTAATTGCAACATCAGAGGCCACAGGTACAGACAATACATCTGGTGATCCTCCTACATTGATTGTCAGTTACCTTTCTGGTGGTTCTACAGGTCAATTCACAGACCAAATGGATATCTTTTGTGCTGACGGCACCAACTTTGTTGCAACTACAATAGGCATTTCTGGTGGTTCAACTTGTACTGGTTACTCCTCTGTTGCATCTATTTCTGAAGGTGTTTTCTATGTCAGAAACGGATACTCAACATCAGGTACACAAAACCAAGACGGAACATATTCAAAGTATGCCATTGGTAATTTTGTTTCTGTACAACCACAAACAGTTATTCTAAACAAATACAGTAACACACCTTCATATCGTTTAGGTTTGTCTATCACAGAATCAATTGTAGATTACATTGGTGATTCTTCTCTACTCGACCCAGCTGTTGGTGCATCAAACTATCAAGCTCCTGGTGCAGACAGATATCAAGTAACATTAACACTACTTACATTGCCATTAGAATTAGGTAACGATGACCAGTTCATTGAATTGGTTCGTATCAATAATGGTGTTATTGTTAAACAAGTTGATAGTACAGTGTACTCAACGATTGATGATTACTTTGCAAAGAGAACATATGATACTAACGGAGACTTTATTGTCAATGATTTTAGTTTGTCTCCAGTTGCCAATACATCAAACACTTCAACATATGATTTAAAAATCAGTAAAGGTTTGGCATATGTACATGGTTATAGAGTAGAAGTTCCATCTGATACTAGATTGGTTAATCAAAGAGCCAGAACAACTCAATCAGAAAATAATAATTATTCTTTTATTGATTATGGTTCTTACTTCTATGTTGATAATGCTAACGGTGTTTTTGATGTAACTACAGCATTCCCTGTGGACTTCCACAGCGTAAGTGCAACCAATATTGCTACTGCAAACACAACAACCTATACATCAACATTGGTTGGTTCTGGTTATATGCGTGGTTTGACATACGTTCAAAATACTACTGATACAAATACAAAATCGTATGTCTTTAAGGCACAAGTATATGATGTTACCACAAAGTCTTTAAGTGGAACAATTGCATCTGCGAACTCTACATATGTTTTGTTTAATAGTACAGGTGGTCAATTATCACCTACTGCAAATGCATATTACAATACTATATTAACAGTTGCAAATTCTAGTTATAGAGGACAAATTACCTCTTACAATCCAGTAAACAAATCTGCAAGTGTTAACCCACCATTCACAATAGTACCAAACAGTTCAGATGTTTTCGTAATCAAATTTGATCCAGCTGATATTGAATCTATTGCAAATACAGTAAGTGGTACTACAACTCTTAGTGCTTCCGCAAATATCAATACTTTAGGTAAAGTTGGTAATGTTATAACTGGTGATACCATATTCCAAAATGCTGGCAGTCCAGAATTATTATACACATTAGGTTATCCATATGTGTCATCTATAGCTGACAGTTCATATTCATCTACTAAGGTGTTTAGAAACAAAGCATTCAGTGGTTCTGGACCAACAACACTAACACTTACTTTACCAACCGGCATACAAAACTCTGTTGACTTTGCTGGTGGTACAGGAACATTAAGTACTGATTCCATTAAACAAAACTATACAGTAATTGTTACATCAGGTACAGGTGAAAAAGGTATTGGCCAAGTATTAGATTTCACTGCTTCTGGTAATACAGTAAGTATTTCTTCAGATAAAAATAGTGTAACTTTTAGTTCAAATTACTATACAACACCATTAACAGTCTCTGTTATTGCAAAAATTAATATCACCAATGCAGATGATACAACAAGTATTTTAAGAACAAAAACACTTGTATCAGGCAATACATCAGTTGTAAGTTATTCTGGACCTGATGGTACTGTTAATACAAATACAAAACTTGACTTAACCAATGGACAAGTATACATCGCAGCAGCTGGTCTTTTGAGTACAGGTCAATCACAATCTTTGTATGTTACGGATATTAAAAACATTGTTAAGATTATTGATACTAAATCTTCAAGTGCCGTTCCAACTACAGGTATGTTAACTGATACACAGTATGATGTAACAGCAAACTATTCTTTCAATACTGGCCAAAAAGATAGTTATTATGACCATGGTTTCTTGGTGTTAAATCCTGGTGCACCAAAACCAACAGGTAACCTTTTGGTTATTTTCAATTACTATTCACATTCTTCTTCTGATGGTTATTTCAGTGTCATGTCTTATACCAATGAGGCATACGGACAAATTCCATCATACACAGCCACAAATGGTAAATCATATAGCCTAAGAGATTCTGTAGACTTTAGACCAACTCGTAAAAATGCAACGAGTTCGTTCATATTTGAATACTCTGCAAGCCCAAGTTCAAACGATACTGGTTTTTATATTCCACAAGACTTGTCGAATTGGTTAAGCGACTATTCATATTACCTTGGAAGAAAAGATAGATTGGTATTAACAAGAGATAGAAATTTCCAAATCGTTAAAGGAAATCCATCTGTTAATCCAATTCTACCAACACAACCAGATGGTTCATTGGTGGTTGCAAACTTAACTCATGATCCATACACCGCATATTTACCAAGTGAATCATCTAAGGGTTCACTACCTAATCTTTCCGTAGAGAAAGTTAAACACAGACGTTGGACGATGAATGATATTTCTGATATGAATACTCGTATCAATAATATTGAATACTATACAACACTGAATGCTTTGGAACAAAATGCACAAAGTCTACAAGTCAAAGATAATAATGGTTTGAATAGATTTAAGAATGGTATTCTTGTTGATGACTTCACCACATATGGTGTAAGTGATACAGGCAATCCTAACTTCTCTGCATCAATTGATAGAATCGCAAAACAAATGACGGCTTCTCAGACCGTACAAAACTATCCATTACACGCAGCAGGTTCATACATGGCGTTAGGTAATTTTGCTACATCTGCAAACACATTAGGATACCAGTTACACAATGTTGGTAAAGGTACAAACATCTTTACCTTACCATATACAACTACACCTATTATTACACAACAGTTAGCAAGTCAAACAGTTAACATAAACCCATTTGCGACACCGACATACCAAGGTGTTTGTTATTTGAATCCTCCAATGGATAACTGGGTAGATAACACAAAAGAACCTGACTTGTTATTTGTTGATCCTAACTTACAAATATACCAACAAAGTGATACATTAAACACTTTAAATGTTACTAACTGGCAAACAATTCCTGGTACACAGAAAACACTTTCTTCATCTAGTATAAATGTTGAAGGTCATAATGTTAATCCAAGTCCATATGGATATCAAGGTTACACAAAGACCACAACAGTACAAGAATTGACACAACAACAAACTATAACACAAGGTTATTGGAGTAACTTAGGATCATCATACAATAGTGTGAATGGTTATATTACTGATATCAGTATTCAACCATATATTCGTCCACAATCTTTATTGTTCAGAGCAAAAGGATTAAAAGTTAACACACCAGTTCAAACATTCTTTGATGGTGTTTCTGTAGACCAATACATTATCAATCCAGATATTGTTGAATTGACAAATGTATCTGGAACATTTAATGAAGATGATGTTATTGGTTATTCAAACACAGCTGATGGATTGTTCTTACCATTAGCCACAGTTGTTTCTGTTTACAATTATCCAAATAGTAAAAATGTTCGTTTGTATGTTGCAAGTAATTTCCACACAACATTGGATTCGTTTACAACTGGTATTGTTAAAAATGGTTTCTTTGATTCTGATGGTAATTATGTTAACAGCACAGCATCTGGTACAAGTGCATACAGTTCAATCATTTCATTCAACAATTCTGGATATGTTTCATCTGCTGGTGGTACATTCATAGATGCAGCTGCACAAACAATTAGTTTATATCGCCAAGCAAATCCAAGATACTGTTCATTCTTAAACCAACATGGTGTTTGGAATGTTCCAAGTGCGGGTGATGGAAATAGAACATTTAATGCTTCGTTTACAGTTAACTTTACAGCAAATGGAAGTTATACATTTACAGCATCATGTGATAACACAGCAACTATATTGTTGGATGGTACTTCAATATTAACAGCACCTGGATATCAAACAACATATTCAACCACTAAAACAGTTACTGCTGGTAACCATGTAGTTAGATGGCAAGCCACAAACACTGGTGGTCCTGCAGCAATTGGTTTAACAGTTACAGATTCAACTGGAAAAATTGTATTTGATTCTGCGGCCGCTCAAGTTATTCCAACTGGAGTTGATACAGTTTATGGTATGACAGGTGGTGGTGCATACTTCACCGGTGTTACACAAATTGGTTTGAACCCATCCTCATCAACTGTAGATGGATTCTATATTGGTACAAAAATTAATATCACAACAACATATGTGTCACAACAATATGTTGGTGGACCAGCAACAAGAACAACTCAAACATATACAAGAACAATTACTGGTTATACTGGTGCAACCAGAATGGCATCATGGGATACTGGCCAACCAATTACTTTATCTATGGGTTCTAACAGTTTGATTGGTGGTATATTAACTTCTACTTATTCTATGGTTGGTACAAAACCAAGTTACAAATATGTTTTGTCACAAGGAGGTCAGCCAAATCTATCAACAAATGAAAATGGAGACTTTGTTGGTATATTCAATCTACCAGAGAAAACATTTAGAACTGGTCAAAGAGTATTCCGTGTTGATAATAGAACAACAATTAATGATCCAAATTCAGCAACTACATGGACTGAAGCAACATTTACTGCTTCTGGTTTATCAACTAAATCACAATCAATTGATTTCTCACCATCAATTTCTGCTGCAAAAAATGTATTCACAGAAACTAAGGCTCAAACAATAACCAATACAATTGTTACATATAACCCATGGGATCCAGTTGCACAGGCATTCATAATTGATTCTGTAAATTATCCAAATGGTGCGTTTATTAGTTCTGTTAAGTTGTTCTTCCAAAGTAAACCAACAACAACAAACATTCCAATTGACTTGTCTATTGTTGGCACATCTAATGGTTTCCCAAATGGTGCAACTTTAGACCACTCTATTGTTTCATTGACACCAGATAGAGTTAATACAAGTACAACTCCACACTATTTGGATTCAACAACATACACTGAATTTACTTTTGATGTACCAATTTTTATTCAACCTGGTATTCTTTATGCCTTCTTGTTGAAGTCTGCATCACAAGATTATAACATCTATGTGGCTGCACAGAACGCAACTGCATTACCATCTAGTGTTAAAAATCTACCAACAGATGCAACACCAACAACAATCACAAAGATTGGTAGCTCTCCATATGTTGCATCGTTGTTTGAATCACAAAATGCTATTACATGGACAGCAGACCAAACTAAGGCTATGATGTTTGTGGTTAACAGATGTTCATTTAAAACTGATGCAAATCCTACAATTAGTTTTGTAACACCAAAATATTTGCCAACAAGAAAAGGTGTTCTACAAGATATTCAATCGTATTATGATCCTGCACTTGTAAATAATTTGTATGGAAATTATTCAATTATGAATGAAGAAGTTGATGCAATTAATGTTTCAGTAACTGATTTTGTTCCAACAAAAACAAGTATTAATTATACTTACCAATCATTATTAAGTTCAACTAATTTATATGATTCAGCAAAATCAATTATTCCTGGTAAATTTGGTACACCAACATTTGACCATATCTATCTGAACGATGGTAAAGGTACACGCCTATTACAAGCAAACAATGCAAACTCATTCTTCTTGAATGCCTCATTGTCATCACCTGATCCTTTGTTATCTCCAATTATATCAGATGATGGTACATCATTATACAACATTCAATGGAACATTAACAACTTAGGTTTGTCAAACAGTTCTATTGCTTTGATTTCTGGTGGTACATCATATAGTAATAACACAACAGGAAATGTTACTGTTTCTATTTCTGCACCTGATGTATCTGGTGGTTCACAAGCATATGCAACTGCAAACGTTGCTAATGGTGTTGTTCAATCTGTTACACTTACCAATGCAGGTAGTGGTTATTTGGCCACACCAACAATCAATATCGTGGATGCAAACACAACACCTGGTTCTGGTGCTATCATAACTGCTACATCAGAATATTCTTCATCTGGTGGTAATGCAATGGCACGTTATGTTACCAAGAAAAATACATTGGTTGATTCTGCTGAGTCAGCAGATGTGCGTGTGTTTTTTACTGCATACCGTCCAACAGGTTCAAATATCTATGTATTCTATCGCATACAAAACAAGAACGATTCACAGACATTTGAAAATGGTTCATGGCAATTAATGACCTATGTGAACAACACAGGCAACGGATACTCAACATCTAGAGGTGATACAATGGAGTTTGAAGTTGCACCTGGTATTAATGGTGTTGCAAACGGACAAATTTCATATACAAGTACAACAGGAACAGTGTATACAACCTTCAATCAATTTGCACTTAAAATTGTATTGACAACCAATGACAACACAAGTGTTCCATTCTTAACAGATATCCGTGCATTAGCACTACCATCTGGAACAGGAATCTAATATGTCTTTTGTTCGTGTTACTGGTACGAATTATGTGAGAGACACCAAAGGTATGGTTCTAAACAATACCGATGATGTTTCTCGCAACGAATATTATGCTAAGGTACAAATGTTAAAGACCCAAAAACAAGAGATAAATACTTTAAAATCAGAAATGGAAAGCATCAAGGGTGATGTTTCAGAAATAAAACAAATGATGCTCAAACTAATGGAAAAGGTTAATTAATGGCTAATACAGTTTCAACTTTAAGTTATGCCAATACGTTTGGTGAATGGGTTGTTGCCACTCAGGGTCTAATTGCAGAAAACAATGTATTGGCCGCAAGTGATTATACAAAAGATTCGGGCACACTCTACCTAAACGAAACAACAAAAAGTTCTTTACAAGCAAACGGAAATGTTATTGTACAAGGTGCATTTGTTTCTCAAGGTGTTGGTTCATCAGGATATATTCAGAACAACTTAACAGTTGGTGGCCAAATATATTTTACCAACACAACTTTAGGTATAACACATACAGGTCAAGCAAACCTTAATGGTCTTGTTGTTGTACAAGGTCCAAATTATGGTATCTCTGTTGCCAATAACGCATACGTTGGTGGAAATACCAGCATTAAATATCGTTCAATATCTGATACAGTAGTAGCAAACACTTCTGTTAATACAGTAGATGTATATACAACCAATTTAACTGCAAATACAAAAATTGATGCCAACAATGCAACAGCATACATGAAAGGTATTATTGTTGGTTCAGGTGGTTTAACTGTTGGTGGTAATTTTGTATTGACAGGTCAAACTATATATTCTGCAAACACATTCTTATTAAGTTCTGGTGTAAATACGGCAATTAATAGTTATTACAACGTTGACCGTGGTGGTTCTGGTCGTAATGCAAGTATACGTTGGAATGAAAATTTAAAACAATGGGAAATGTTAGACGTAGATGGTGCGGCATATTACCGTATACTGTGGTCTAAAGAAATTCCATTACCGTTGGCTGAAGGTGGTACAGGTGCAACATCAGCATCAGGTGCATTGTCATCATTGACTTCTGGTTTACCAAATTCATCTGTTGCTGGTTATGTATTGGCAACTGGAGGTCCAGGAAACTACTATTGGGCTGCGGGTGGAACAGGCGGAGGTAGTGGCGGGGCAACACCAGGCACTACAATTAACTCAACTCGTCTATCATATATAGCAAACGGTGTTGCAGGTTATAGTGGTAACTCTTTCACTACTCCAGTATTTTCAGGAACAACACAAGTCAGAGCATACATTAACGGTGTAAGACAATTTGAATCTGAATATAATTTAAATCAATCAGCAAATACAATTTCATTTACTACAACTCCACCAAATGGTGATAACATTTTAATTGAAGTTGATGGATATGTTTACAATCCATACTATGCAAACAACATTGGATTTACTACACCATTTGGCGAAATTACCGATTCTTCAAATACAATTCAGTTAGCAATTCAATCTTTAGAAACAAAAAAAGCAGCATTATCTGGTGCAGCTTTCAGTAATGTTGTAACTGGTATTACAGTATCTGATGCAAGTATAAGTAATACTGCATTTGCAACAACAGCCTACGTTCAATCTGTTAACTCATATGCATCAGGTGTTACTGCGGGTATATATGGTGGTGGTGTTACTGCATCAAATCACCAAGTTCCAATTCTTACAATCAATGCACAAGGTAAAGTTACACAAGCATCTAACGTAACAGTTACAAGTACAGCTGTATATGCAAACAGTGGTCAATTAACAGCGAATGCTGCGGTTGGTGTCGTTGCATTAGGATTACCAGTACTTACATCAGGTTCTGCTGGCACTACATTTGGTTCCGGCACACAAACTCCACAAATTGTTGTTGATGATTATGGTAGAATTGTAAGTATACAAGCAACAACAATTACTGGTGGTTCCGCTGGTATTGGTGCAACCACATACAATAGACAAAGTACTACTGCAACAGCTGGTCAAACAGGCTTTACTGTAACTGGTGGTTACACAGTTGGTTTCTTACAAGTATATCTAAACGGTGTTTTGTTAAATGCTTCAGATTATACTGCATCAAACGGCACAACATTTGCATTAAGTGCCGCAGCATCAGCTGGTGATATTGTAGAATCATTTGCTTATACAGTTACATTGGTTAATAACGTATCACCAACATATGCTGGTGGTCAAGGTGGTTCGGCTGGTCAAGTATTGTACCAATCAGCAGCTAATACAACCAGTAATACAGCAGTTGGTACATCAGGTTATCTATTACAAAGTAATGGTTCTGCTGCACCAACATGGGTCAATCCAGGTTCATTATTGGTTAATAACGTATCACCAACATATGCTGGTGGTCAGGGTGGTGCAGCTGGTCAAGTATTGTATCAATCAGCAGCCAACACTACTGCAAATACTGCTGTTGGTACAGCAACATACCTATTACAAAGTAATGGTTCTGGTGCACCAACATGGGTTAATCCAGGTTCATTAGCAGTTAATACAGCCAATACACTTTCAACTACAACATCAAATACACAATTCTTCTCTATTGGTGTTGGTACTGCTGCATCAGCATCCGCTGGTGAGATTCGTGCAACTGGTACAATTACCGCAGGTTACTCTGACGACCAATTGAAAACAAAACTTGGTAATATTGATAACGCATTAGATAAATTAATGACATTGAATGGTTTCTATTATGAACCAAGTCAACTAGCATTAGATTTAGGTTACACATCATCAAAACAAGTTGGTGTTTCTGCACAAGAAGTACAGAAAGTATTACCTGAAGTTGTGGTGCCGGCACCAATCAACGATAAGTACCTAACAGTTCATTATGATAGATTGATTCCTTTGTTGGTTGAAGCCATTAAAGAATTGAAAACAGAAGTAGAAGTATTAAAAGGACAAATTAAATGAGTATAAATCGTAATTTGGCATTACTTGCAACGGCGGCCAATACAACTGGTTTTATATCAACTGCCAATTTATCAGGAACAATTGCGGTATCACAACTCGCTGTTAATACCAGTAACGCTAATAATATAACTTCTGGTACGTTACCATCGGCAAGACTATCTGGTTCTTATAGTAACATTACTGGTGTTGGTACATTGTCATCAATTACATTCAGTGATAGTACAACACAATCTACTGCTGCGGCCAACACCAATCAAATTGCACAAATAGTTTCACAAACATCATCATTTAGCACACTTTCAGGCAATACTATTGTTGATACTACTTCTCAATCCTTTTTGATGCAAAATGGCCAACACGGCGGTACCGCAGCACAATCTTTGCAAAGCGGCGACATAGCATTATGGTCAACCAGTATTGCTGGTGTACAAACCAGAGGAACATATTATGGTACACCATATAGATATACTGGTGTTTCTCAATTTGCCGCAGCATTTACTTTGAATGGTACAGCAGTAACTGGACCACTTGTCAAGAATTATTCCACTTCTTCAAATATGGTTGTCAACTTATATTGCCAGATAAACAAGGCCTCCGATGACGGCTGTGGTTGGTATATAAATTACTCAGATAATGGTGGTGCAGAAACATTATTATCTGGTAGTACTGGTTCTGCTGGTGCTACCAATCAAAACAGTGTGGTATTCAATGGAACTGATAGTGTTCCTCCAAATACTATTAGAAAATATCGTTGTTATGCTTCGGTTCTTAGTGGTTCTAGCTCTGACCATGTAATTTTGCTAGATTTTTACACCACTTTTAACAGCTGGGCTTAATTAAAAACATTATAAAGAGATATAACAAATGACAACAAGAGTAAGTACCTCAGTATTAGCAAACACAGCAGTAACGCCAGGAATATATGGTGGTGGAGTTACTTCTTCTAGTCACCAAGTTCCAGTTATTACAGTTGACCAACAAGGTAGATTAACTTCAGCTGCAAACGTAACAGTTACAAGCACATCTTTATATGCAAACAGTGGTCAACTAACAGCTAACGCAGCAGTTGGTGTCGTTTCATTAGGATTGGCTACCGTTCTTTCTGATTCAGCTATTGTAAATTCAATTGGTGATGGTACACATACACCAGTTCTTACCTTAGATAAGTATGGTAGAATTGTTGGTGTATCTACTACGTTGATTACTGGTGGTTCTGCTGGTATTGGTGCAACAACATACACAAGAACAACATATACAGCAACAGCAGGTCAAACATCATTCTCAGCAACATATACTGTAGGTTATGTACAAGTGTATCATAACGGTATTTTACTTGCTGCATCTGATTATACATCAACAGACGGATCAACTATTGTTTTAGGTGGTGGCGCAAGAGTAGGTGATATAATTGATATCTTTGCATACACTGTTACATTGGTTAATAACTTATCACCATCTTATACAGGTGGGCAAGGTGGTGTTGGTGGTGTGGTTCTTTATCAGTCTGCCGCAAATACTACTTCTAATACAGCAGTAGGTACATCAGGTTATTTATTAACAAGTGCTGGTTCTGGTCAACCAACATGGACTAATCCAACCACCTTATATGTTTATAATGCCACATATGCCAATACTGCAAATACTTTAGTTGGTTCACCAAATATTTCATCTGGTAATACACAAATATATTCACTTGGTGTTGGTACTGCGGCATCAACTGCAAATGGTGAAATTCGTGCAACAAATAACATCACTGCTTATTATTCATCTGATAAGAAGTTCAAAGAGAATGTACAAGATATACCAGATGCATTAGGAAAAGTTGATGCAATTGGTGGTAAATTGTTTGATTGGACTGACGAATATATACAAGACCATGGTGGTGAAGATGGTTACTTCGTACAGAAAGCTGACTTTGGTGTGATTGCTCAAGACGTACAATCAGTATTCCCACTTGCCACAAGAACAAGACCAGATGGTTCATTAGCAGTTGACTATGAAAAACTTTGTGCTTTGGCTTTTGCAGCTATCAAAGAATTAAAAATGGAAGTAGAAGTATTAAAAGGACAAATTAAATGAGTTTAGCAAGAAACCTTTCAACACTAGGACAAGCAGCAACTTCTACTGGTTATATACCAACAGCAAATCTATCAGGAACACTTTTGCCATCTACCATAGCTTATGGTGGTGGTGCTGTATATGAATCTATAGGTACAATAAGTTCAAATTATACTATGACTGCTGGTAGATCCGGTATGTCAGCTGGACCAATAACAATAGGTACTGGTGTATCAGTGACCTTACCAACAGGTTCTCGTTGGATTATTCTATAAAAGGAAAATTATGAGTTCACTTATTATTTCAGGAGACACCAGTGGCGCAGTTACATTGGCTGCACCAGCCGTGGCCGGCACAACTACACTTACACTACAGGCTAATACTGGAACATTAGCATTACAAACTGATGTAATTGGTTTTTCTCAGACTTGGCAAGTCAATGGAAGCGGAATAACCAGAGTTTCGGGAACAACTTATTACAACACAACAGGAAAACCAATTCAGTGTTTTATAACTTGTAATCAAACACTGACGCCCACTATTACTGTTAACGGCACAAACATAATTTCAGGATTGGGTAGTACTGCAACTTACGTTACATATGCTTTTATTGTCCCGCCCGGCGGGTCGTATTCTGCAAGCACCTCCAGTTTTTGGGCCGAACTTCGTTAAAAGGAAAAAAACATGACACACTACAAAGCTCCCGACAATTCAATTCACTTCCTTGATGATGACTCGTTTGTCTATCTACTTCCTGCTGGATCAGTGCCAATCACAGATGAAGAAGCAGAAGCATTGCGCCCTGTGTACACACCAACCTACGCAGAAAAACGTGCCGTTGAATATCCACCAATAGGTGACCAACTAGATGCCTTATGGAAAGGCGGCGATGCGGCCGCTGAAATGTTGGTAAAAGTTCAAGCAGTAAAATCTAAATATCCAAAGGTTTAAAAAATGGCAGTCACAATAAATGCTTCTACATCAGCTGGATTAATTCAATCCGCAGACACCAGCGGCGCATTACAATTACAAACAAACGGTACTACAGTAGCTTCAACAGCTACCAATGGTGACTTTGCCTTCAACTCAGGCTATGGTTCCGCCGCCACTGCATACGGTTGTCGTGCTTGGGTGAACTTTAACGGCACGGGCACAGTAGCGATTCGGGCCAGTGGGAATGTAAGCAGCATTACGGATAACGGTATTGGTCAATATACAGTTAACTTTTCTACAGCTATGCCAGATGCTAATTATGCCATTGTAAAACAAGATAACGAAAGAGGTGTTGGTGAAACAGGAACACCAGCAACAGGAAGTTGTCTTGTTACTGTAAGAGCAAATATAAGCGATTCTACCGCAGATGCTGCATATGTTTATGTCGCAGTATTCCGCTAATTAAAAGGACTAATATGAATCAAAGAATTATTTACCCTACTGATGATGGCGGAGTTGCTATCATTATTCCAGCCGCTGAGTGTGATCTATCCATTGAAGAGATTGCTCGCAAGGACGTGCCTGCTGGCAAGCCATACAAGATTGTAGATGTTGCAGACATTCCTACAGATAGAACATTCCGTACCGCATGGGAGTACACAGAATGATTACAATTAATATAGACAAAGCCAAAACAATTGCACACGGTATTCGCCGTACAGCAAGAGCAGAAGAATTCAAACCATATGATGAAGTTATTATGAAACAGATTCCTGGTGCTGATGCAACTGCTGCTGAAGCCGCAAGAGCAGCAATCAGAGAAAAGTATTCTGTGATGCAAACAGAAATTGATTCTGCCACAACAGTAGATGAAATTAAATCAGCTTTGCCATGAATTCATATAACTTAGATACACAAGGAATTAAATCATGTCAATGATATTAGACGGCACAATCACATTCAGTGATGCTACAGTACAGAGTTCATCATCAAATACATATTCATTTGGATTAGGACAAACTTGGCAAAACGTTTTAGCGAGTAGAGCATCCGGAACAACTTATTACAACACAACAGGTAAGCCAATCGCTGTGGCGGCAGGAGCTAATAGTACCGGAGCATCAGTAATAGGAGTTAGCTTAACTATGGCTGTTAACGGAGTATATGTTATGAGTTCAGGAACTAACGCAACTTATTCTTACCCATCTGGTATGTGTATTGTTCCTGCAAACGGTTCATATGTAGTAAGTATTTCGGGCGTTGCATTTAGTTTTTGGTCAGAACTTCGTTAAGGAAAAATCATGCACTACAAAGCACCAGACAATTCAGTTCATTTCCTTGACTCGGTTGACTACGAGTACCTGCTTCCTGCTGGATCAGTCCAAATTACAGACGAAGAAGCTGAGGCACTGCGTCCAAAGACAGAACTCACCTACGCACAGAAACGTGCCGCAGAATATCCACCAATAACTGATTACCTTGATGGTGTTGTCAAGAGTGACCAAGTACAGATTGATAAGTATATTGCAGACTGCTGGGCAGTCAAGGCTAAATATCCAAAAGGATAAAACGAGTACTAAATACCATAATAACTCATAAGAAAAAACCACCATGGCAGCTGGGTACCAAGAATTATTTTTAGAACAAGGCACTGATTTCACCACATCAATCACTTTAGATGATGTAAATGGTGACCCATATAATCTTACTGGCTTCACTGCAAAGAGCCAGATGAGAAAGTCTTACTATTCAACAAATGCTACCGCACAATTTACAATTACAATTTCTACACCAACTTCTGGTGTACTGAATATGTCTTTACCATCAGCAAATACAGCGAACATTGCTGCAGGTCGTTATGTCTATGATGTTGCCATTAAAGATTCCACAAACAATGTATCTAGAGTCCTAGAAGGAATAGTGAACGTATTACCCCGTGTAACAGTATTTTAAAGGGCCAACATGGCAACAACAGTTACACCACCATCAGTAATTAAAGTACAAGTTGGTAATCAACAAGGCCCAGCTGTCGTTACAACAAGTTCAGCAGTATCAACTGATACAATAGCAAGAGATGTGGCCGCAGGTGCTTTTGTACAAGCAAATGGTGCATTTGTACAAGCCAATGCAGCCTTTATACAAGCAAACACACCATCATATGTGGCAAACTCAGCGGGTGTATATGCTAATGGTGCATTTGCACAGGCAAATTCTGCAAATTCATTGGCACAATCAGCATACAATGCAGCCAACAACGCTGGTTCATCTGCAAATGTTGTTGCTTCTTTTCTTCAAGCTAATGCTTCTTTTATACAAGCAAACTCGGCAAATACGTTAGCTGCTAATTCTTACATTCAGGCTAATGCTGCCTTTATCCAAGCCAATAGTGCTAACATTCTGGCAGCCAATTCGTTTATACAAGCTAATGCGGCTTTCATCCAAGCTAATAGTGCAAATACGTTAGCGGCTAATTCATATATTCAAGCTAATGCTTCTTTCATTCAAGCAAATTCAGCCAATACGCTAGCAGCCAATTCATATATTCAAGCCAATTCAGCCAATACTTTGGCTGCTAACTCTTACATACAGGCAAATGCAGCGTTTATTAAAGCCAACTCAGCAAATACCTTAGCAGCCAATTCTTATATTCAAGCTAATGCTTCTTTTATACAAGCAAATAGTGCTAACACATTAGCCGCAAACTCTTATATACAAGCCAATGCGGCATTTATTCAGGCCAATTCAGCCAATACGTTGGCAGCAAACTCCTATATTCAGGCAAATGCGGCTTTTATCCAAGCTAATAGTGCTAATACATTGGCTGCTAATTCGTTTATACAAGCAAATCTTGCCAATGCCATGGCATATGCGGCGTTCGCTAAAGCAAATGCTGGCGGTTCTGGTTCATCTTCTGGTTATTTGGCCAACTCAATAATCTTTGCCAATACGAATGGTTATTTAAGTAACGTTTCTTCTTTAGAATTCTTTTCAAGTAATAATACATTACTAACTACCAACATTACACTGATTTCTGGTTCTGGTGGTATAATTACATTCCAAGATGGCACAACACAAGCAACAGCTGCAGGTGGCGCAGCAACAGATGCATTCGCTAGAACACAATCTAATGCTGCTTTCATTCAAGCGAATACAGCCAACACATTAGCTGCCAATTCATACATTCAAGCTAACGCTTCTTTTATACAGGCAAATAGTGCTAACACATTAGCAGCCAATTCATATATACAAGCTAATGCCAGTTTCATTCAAGCCAATTCAGCCAACACATTAGCAGCAAACTCTTATATTCAGGCTAATGCGGCTTTTATCCAAGCCAACTCAGCCAATACTCTTGCGGCTAATTCATACATTCAAGCGAATGCTGCGTTTATACAGGCAAATTCAGCCAATACATTGGCAGCCAATTCTTATATACAAGCAAATAGTGCTAATACTTTAGCCGCAAATTCTTATATACAAGCTAACGCTTCTTTTATTCAAGCCAATAGTGCCAATACATTAGCAGCCAATTCTTATATTCAGGCTAATGCGGCATTTATACAGGCTAATTCAGCTAACACCTTAGCAGCCAACTCCTATATACAAGCCAATGCGGCTTTTATCCAAGCAAACTCAGCCAATACTTTGGCGGCGAATTCATACATTCAAGCCAATGCTAGTTTTATTCAGGCTAATTCCGCAAATACATTAGCGGCTAACTCGTATATTCAGGCAAATGCGGCTTTTATCCAAGCTAATAGTGCTAATACATTGGCTGCTAATTCGTTTATACAAGCCAATGCTGCCAATGCCATGGCATATGCGGCGTTCGCAAAAGCAAATGCTGGTGGTTCTGGTTCATCTTCTGGTTATTTACCCAACTCAATAATCTACGCTAACACAAATGGTTATTTGAGTAATGTTTCTTCTTTAGAATTTTTTGCATCTAATAATACTTTATTAACCACGAACCTTACATTGACTTCTGGTTCTGGTGGTTTGATTACCTTCCAAGATGGAACAACACAAGCAACGGCGGCAAGTGGTGCAGCAACAGATGCATTTGCTAGAACACAATCTAATGCGGCTTTCTTACAAGCCAATTCAGCAAATACTCTAGCAGCTAATTCATACATTCAAGCCAATGCCAGTTTTATTCAGGCAAACTCTGCTAACACATTAGCAGCCAATTCATATATACAAGCTAATGCCAGTTTCATTCAAGCCAATTCAGCCAATACCTTAGCAGCAAACTCTTATATTCAGGCTAATGCTAGTTTTATTCAGGCAAATAGTGCCAATACACTGGCTGCAAATTCTTACATACAGGCGAATGCTTCCTTTATCCAAGCTAACTCAGCCAATACACTGGCTGCTAACTCTTACATACAAGCTAACAGTGCCAATACAACTGCAATATCAGCTTATGCAGCTGCTAATACAAAATTACCTTTGGTTGGAGGCACTGTAACAGGCAATTTAATAATATCAACCACTGGATATATTGTAATCCAAAATACACAAGCATCATTATCAAACACCACTGGTACAATAACAATATCAGGCGCCGGTGGTATTGGAGTTGGTGGTAGTATCTACGTTGGCAATAGGGTTGGTTTCTCAAATTCAACAAGTGTCAGTGCTGCATATCAAGTTTATAATCAAGCCGTTAACGGTATAGACACGGTGTTTGGATAATGGCTATAGCAAGTAGAATATTACCTACTGGCACATTTCTTGTTAACAACTCACTTGATGAAGTTAGTTACAGTCTTAATGGTACCACTGGTGCTTATACCTACAACAATGGTGTGAGTACTAGTGTAAACAAGTTAAATTATAGTCAAGATTTTACAAACTGGAATAAGAATGTTGCGCCAAATGATTATACTGTCAGTGCTGACTCAACTGCCGCACCTGACGGATCAACCACAGCTGACCTTATAATCAAATCAACAGGTGTTAGCTCAAGTTCAGTTTGTTATAAACTTTTTACTGGAGCAATCAGTACAGCATATTGTGGTTCTATCTATTTGAAGGCGGGGGGATATTCTAAAGTTCAGGTATACTTTGGTAACACTGGATTTAATAGTACAAATTATGGTGGAACATTTGATCTAGCTGCTGGAACTACCAATACAATTCTAAATGGATCAACAGTAACTATTACTTCAGTGGGGAATGGCTGGTATAGAATCACTGTAACTGCCACGTCAGATGCGGATGGTGGAAATTATGTTTTTGCGATAACCCTACTAGATGCTAGTTATATTGCCAATTTTACTGGTGATGGTACTTCTGGAATTTATCTATGGGGAGCTCAAGTTGAATTAGGTTCCGCTGCAACCGCTTATGTGGCCACCGGAGCAACAACTAGTATCAACATCAACAACTTTGCACAACGTACTATTGCGTCAGGCATAGAGTATGTGTCTGGTTCGTTTGATGAAGTCAGTTATAGTCCTAATGGCGGCACAGGACAAATTGGTTTTAATGGTGTGAGTACCACCACAAATTTACTAACATACAGTCAAGATTTTTCCAAGTCAACATATTGGGGAACCACAAACGCAACTGTGTTTCCTAATTATATCGCTGCACCTGACGGATCAAACACAGCAAATTTTCTTCAAGAAACCGTTACAGCGACCGCACTTAACCATAATTTTATTAATAACACTGCACTTGGCAAAATTTCAGGTGTAAACCTAAGTAATCCATATACTTTTTCTATTTTTGCAAAGGCAAAAGAAAGAACAAGTTTTCAATTGGTCTGCCAGAGCTGGACTACTTTCAACAAGTACTATGCATATAATTTTACTCTGGCCGGTGCTGGCAGCAGTACCTTTGCATTTAATACTGTGGGATCCACTATCGTGAGTGCTACCATTACCTTGATTGGTGATGGATGGTATCGTTGTTCCTTGAATGGTGTTACTTTAAACAGCACGGATACCACGGTGGCCATGATAACTCACATAATCAGTGGAGGAAGTACCAGCTATATTGGTGATGGTACCAGTGGCATGTATTTTTGGGGTGCTCAGATCGAACAGTCATCATCCTTGAGCACCTATGTGGCCACCGGAGCAACCACCAGCATCAACATCAACAACTTTGCTCGGCGAGTTGTTAGTACGGGTGTAGAATATGTTTCAGGTGAATTTGATGAATATACCGGTAATTTAGTGTAATAAATATAAGACTATGGCAAAACTTCAATCAGGCACAAGAGTATACGGCAATACGACAATTGATACCTTTATTACGGTAGGCGCAAACGCATCTATAACTGGTACAACAAATGCAACATCAAACTCAACAGGTACTTTAACAGTTGCTGGTGGTGTTGGTATAAAAGGTAATGTATTTACAGGTTCCATATACATCACTGGTACTTCAAATAATATTACATTTGTAGATGGTACAACACTATCAACATCTCCGACTGCTTCTATTAATGCAGCTTTTATTCAAGCCAATAGTGCTAATACATTAGCAGCAAACTCCTATATTCAGGCTAATGCTTCTTTTATACAGGCCAACTCTGCAAATACTTTAGCGGCTAACTCGTATATACAAGCAAACGCCAGTTTCATTCAAGCCAACTCTGCTAACACCTTAGCAGCCAATTCATACATACAGGCTAATGCTTCATTTATACAAGCCAATAGTGCTAATACTCTTGCGGCTAATTCATACATTCAAGCAAATGCTAGTTTTATACAAGCCAATAGTGCCAATACATTAGCAGCAAACTCCTTTATTCAAGCTAACGCAGCTTTCATACAGGCAAACGCAGAACCAATAGGTACATCAGCTGGTGTATATGCTAATGGTGCCTTTGTTATGGCCAATGCGGCATATGCACAAGCAAATACAGGCGGTGCTTCAACTGATGGATGGGCTAGAATACAAGCCAATTCTGCATACATTCAAGCTAATGCGGCATTTGCACAAGCGAATACTGGTGGTTCTACAATATTACCATTAGTATTGAATGATATTTCCAATCAATTTACTGGTTCAAAATCTGTGTTTACTTTGTTTACAGACCAAACAAATATTACAAGTAGTGATGTTGTTGATTCAAGAAACATGGAAGTAATAGTAAATGGTCTGCGTTTGGCGCCATATATTAAACAGAATACATATCCTTGGTTGACACCTTATGATTCTTTTATAGGTTTCCGTGTGGTTTCTGATGCAAATACAGCAAACTTAATCATATATAATTCCCCAGCACCAACAGACCAAGCGATAGTAACTATCATAAATAAGGCAACAAACGTACAAACTCGTAAGTATCCATATTCTGCTACAACGATAGCACTAGGAGATTAATTAAAATGGCAAAACATGTTATATTAGAAGCGTATACATTTACACCGTCTACAAAAACTATTGTAGTTACTGGTAAATTTATCCGCAAAGAACAATTGTTGTTGATTACAAACACAACAACTGGCACAGTGATTTATAATTTCTCTGATCCAAATTTGCAGACAACCAGTGTTACTCAAACTATATCTACCACAACTGGTCAAGAAACAACCACGATTGTATTAAACTTTAATACAGCTGCAATGAATGCCACAGATAAGTTGGCAATACTTACAGAAGAAACTTACACAGAAATTATTCCATCAGAAGTGATGCGTGACCCTGTAGAAAAACTTCGTGTTTCTACACCACAATCTCTTATTGATACCGACTTTGAATATGGTTTACAACCTACTAAGTGGGAACAAATTAACCTATTGAATAATAAGCCTTCAGCTTTTTATGATTCAACTGCACCTGTAACAATTACTGATGTTGCAGCATCATCAAAAACAGTTAGAGTTAGTACAACAGCACAATTGTCAAATGGTACACCAATCTTTATTCAAGGTACTTTGGATATAGGTAATGCAGATGGCTGGTGGGTAGTTGAGAATTCAAACACAACTCAATTTACATACACAACTACAAATACACCGGCAGCAACTTTGTATGATGCAAATAAAACATATGTTTTTCAATCAACATTCTTTTCAAACTCAGCAATTCAAGCAGCAACTGGTGGAATAACATATTCTGGCACAACAGGAACAGCGACTACACTAAATGCTCACGGACTAAGACCAGGTGATGGTATCTATGTTGTTAATGCAACAAGTGCCACTCAACCAAATAATAGCAGTTACATTGTAGCAACAACACCAACAAATAGTACATTTACCTTTACTTCTCCTGTTTCTGGTGGTACAACAACATTAACGGCAAACAATTCTATTTTTCCAAGAGCTCTTGGTTATGTTGAACATCGTGCGCCAATTGGTGCTGTTCAATTTACTAACTTGAGTCCGTATCATGGTTATCAAGTTATTCGTCAAACACGCCGTCAATTCCGTTATCAGTCAGGTAAAGGTATTCAATTCTCTACAGGTTCTTTACTAAAACCACCAATTTATATTGATACTATTACATCTGCAACAACTGTTTGTACAGTAACAACAAAATTCCCACATGGATTATTGACTGGTGCAAACGTGGCAATAAGTGGATGTAATGAAACAGCATACAATGGAACATTTACTGTTACAGGTACATCCAATCCAACTACTTTTACATATTCAGCTGGTTCAACTCCATCAGCAACACCAGCAACTGGTGCAAACATTATTGCAGCACCTAATTTATGGTATGGTGGTTCAAATCGTGTTGGTATGTTTGACCAACAAAATGGTTTCTTCTACGAATATGATGGTGTAACATTGTATGCAGTGAAACGTTCAAGTGCTAAGTTCTTATCAGGTTCAGTTGCAACAACAGCTGGCAGCCATAACGTTGTAGGAACAAATACAAAATTTTCTACACAATTAACTCCAGGTGATTATATTGTTATTCGTGGAATGTCATATTTGGTACAAAATATAACAACTGATACTACAATGCAGATTTATCCAGAATATCGTGGTGCAACCAATACAGTGAATAGCCTTGTAACAAAAACTATTGATACTCGTTATCCACAAAGTACATGGAATATTGATAAGGTAGATGGCACTGGAGCCAGTGGTTATACAGTTGATTTAACCAAAATGCAAATGTTCTACATCGACTTCACATGGTATGGTGCAGGTGCAATTCGTTTTGGATTTAAAAACAATCGTGGTGAAGTTATTTACTGCCACAGAATTCCAAATAATAACGTTAACACTGAAGCATATATGCGTTCTGGTAACTTACCAGCACGTTATGAAACAAATACAATACCTTACTATACATATTTGACTTCAACATTATCATCTGGTTCAGGTGCTGGCGCAACTATATCAGTAAATGATACAACAGGTTGGCCAAGTTCAGGTACTGTTGCAATAACTGCTGGTGCCGCTACTGGTGCAGCGATAGAATATATTACATATACTTCAAAAACATCCAATACTTTGACAATTGGTGCTCGTGGCCAAACTGGTGGTACATCAGCCACAACATTTACATACTCAGCAATCAATCCAATTAAAGTTGAATTATATTCTCCAACAATTGCAAGTACGATTGGCCATTGGGGTTCTTCTGTGATTATGGATGGTCGTTTTGACGATGACAGAAGTTTTGTGTTTAACTCAGGTATGAATACAACACTTATTAATCAGGGTATTAATACCAGATATGCTCTAATGTCTGTTCGCTTATCGCCTTCTGTTGACCAAGGACAATCTGGTTTGTTAGGTGTTCGTGAAATTATTAACCGTATGCAATTGACATTACGTTCAATGGACACATATACAACTGGTGCTGCTTTTAGGATTGAATTGATATTGAATGGTAGACCAGCATCAGGAACTTTTGCATCTGTTGGTGGTTCTTCATTGGCACAAGTTGCTTATCATGCTGCTAATACAGCAATAACTGGTGGTGAAAGTATTTACGGATTCTTTACATCAAATGCGGGCGCAACATCTCAAGACTTGAACCAAGTTCGTGATATTGGTAATAGTATTTTGGGTGGTGCTACTTCATTAAATGTACCAACAACACCAGCTGGTTTATATCCAGATGGTCCGGATGTTATTACAGTTACTGCGGTTGCTCTTGGTGGAACGAATACAATTAATGCACGTTTAAGTTGGACTGAAGCACAAGCGTAATATGTCAACTAAGAATTACTTAAAATATACAGTTACTGATACACCACCAACATTTTCAGATGTTGGTGATGAGTACTACAGTACGAAAACGAATATACTGTATAAAAAAGTAGTTTATAGTGGAACAAACGTTGCATGGTCCCAGATTGTTTCTACTGGTGCTGACGGCAATATTACCTTAACTGGTAATAGTATTAGTTTTTTAGCTAATAACAAATATCCAATATATTTTGGTTCAGCAACTAGACCAAATACCAGTAATAACATATATGTTGGTATTAATACTAGCGGTTATATTGATGGATATGGTGGTCCACATCAGGGCACTAATACTTTATCAAATACTTATACACCAGAAGCAAACGTTTCAATATATTTTCAACCAAGAGGATGGGGTGGTATTTTAACATCAATACCAAATCCAACATTTAATGGTATATCCGGTACTGACGGACATCCTGGTGGATTTCGTGGCCAAATGTCGGTTGATTTACAATTAGTAAGATTTTCACCTACGTCTGTAGCTTCTGGACAATTCTCTGCATTGTTAGGTGGATATGATAGTAAAGCTTCTGGACAAGCTTCAGCAAGTATTGGTGGAAATACCAACTCTGTTTCTGGTACAAATGCTGTAGCTATTGGAGGTCAAAATCATTATGTGATAGCACAGGCAGTGTTATTCTTGGTGGTAATTATGCTTATTCTAGAGGTGTAAAATTTTATAATGTTTTAACAAGTAGTGGTATTGCTTATGGTAGTGCTGGAGTAAATACAGGATATGCTCAAAGTGGAATAATGCCATTTGCGGGCAAAACAACATCTGCTACACCACAATTGTTGTTAGTTGACGGATCACCTACAATAAGCAACAGCGTGGGCAACCGAAATATGTTGATTTTGCCAAATAATTCCTTATTTCAATTCAAAGGAACTATGGTTGCTACCGTTACAGGTTCGGCTGCAAATGCCGCATGGACTTTTGAAGGAGTCATCACAAGAGCAGCAACAGCAGCTTCAACCACTTTATTAGGAATTCCTACAATAAGTGTAATTAATATAGACTCTGTTGCATTAACCAATGGTTGGTATTTTACAATTACTACTGATACAACCAATGGTGGTTTGCAACTAACTGTAAAAGGTGATGCAACAAATACTATTCGTTGGTACTGTAAGCTCGAAACTGCTGAGGTAACATTCTAATGTCAATATCATTTAATCATTATTCAGATACAATTACAATATTGAATGCCGCAACAGGTGCAAACACAGCAAATAACTTAGGCGGCGTTGGAACACTAAATGTTTCCAGTAATGTTGCTGTTACAGGAAATATTACATTATCATCAAGTTCAGGTGGTATAACTTTTGGTGATGGTACAAGACAAATAACAGCGGCACAAACTAAATTTACTAAAACTTTGACAAGTACTGCACCGTCAAATCCAATAGAAGGTGACACATGGTATGATACAACTACCGGTGTCTGGTCATTATATGTTGCAGCTGGTAATGGTGTAACAAGCAGCGGTTGGATAGAAATTGGGAGACCATAATGGCAATTGATTTGACACCTGCTGCTGATGGTACATATAGAAATTTTGGTAATAAGTTATACATATACAATAGCACAAGTACTAGATGGGAACGAGCAAACACTTCATCTCTAACCGCAAACGTTTCGATTGACTATGATGGTAAAGCTTCTGGATCACAAGTTATAGCCGGACAATTAGTGGCAGTAACTGTAAAATGGAACATACCTGTTAATACAAGTCAATTTTCTACAGCAAATTTAAGTTTAACTGGTACTTCAACATCAGTCACATCGTTTGCACAAGATTCTGTTGATCCTAAACTTTACAAATTTAATTTTTCTTTTGCTGGTGCTGTGGGACAAATTAGCATTCCAGCTGGCCAAGTAAGTGTTAATAATCTAAGTAACTTATCTATTTATTCTGAAGCAATAGCTGGCGCATATTTACCATATGCACTTATAAGTGTTGTTTCCAAATCAAGTACCTCATATCCTGTATTCACTTTTTCAGATCCAAATTTTTTAAATGCAACTAGACAAATTGCAAATAATATGATTGGTACAACTTCAGTTGCAGCAAGCAACAGAAGAATTCAAATTTCTCTTACTAATATGGGTGCAGCTGGTGTTGCAAATAGTGGTTCGACAGGTTTGACATCCATCGATATAAAAAGGTCTATACCACTCTATTATGGTTTTACTCCAACAATCGCTGCAACAATATATGCAAACAATACAACAACTACAGTATCCGCAAATCAAACCAGTACACTTCGGTATGCAGAAATGTATCTTCCTAGTTCAGCTTTTACAAGTAATAATTATTTTAGTCAATTATCAATTCCTGCTGCAGCTTATACGGACAGCGGTTTAAACAATATTGGTGTTACTTCAGTTTATTATAATATTATTAATAATAGTACCAATAAATTTAACACAACCGCTGTATATACAAGGACGCCAAATACAGCTAACGGCGTAATTAAAGTGTATATAGATATGTTTGGTTCTTTGGCCAATTCTGCGAATTCAAAATTAATTACAACAAGTGGTGGCGGAACATTGAGTGACCTAACACTTGTAACCAGCACTGCAACTGACGCCAATGCTTTTTTTGGTAATATATTTACTGCTAACTATACTGCTAATGTTGCTAATATAATAAGTGGTATAGATTATACAGAAATTATTACTATAAACGCTGGTGCTATTACGATGCCTGTTGCAAATAGTTCTAATATAAATGGTATTTCTTATACTGTAGATCCACCTGGATCGGGTTTACCTTGGTCTGGCGGCAAAAGTAGTAATGTTTTTATAATTCCTGCTTTTGCTGTTAACTTAGCTCCGTTGACAATGGTAGCAACAAATCCAGGAGTTGGTTCAACTATTACCAGTCCAATAAGTCAATTAATATTAACACCAAATCATCCAGCATCAACAATTTATTCAGGGACTCCGACTTATAGTATATGGTCAGATAATTATAACGGAACAAATTTAGTAACATCGGGTTTAACATCAGATACACCAATGATTTCGAGTACTCCTATCAACATTAGTTTAAGTGCTGCAAATTTATTTAAATCAAACAGCACCTATTATGTTTCAATTCCAGCAAATGCTTATTCTGATGATACTGGACACTTCAATTCATCATATAATTATTCTTTTAACACCGGTAATCCAGGAGCATTAACACTTACAGCTTCAAGCCCCTCAAATGGTTCAACTGTATATAATGGTTCTGATCCAATTATACTCAACTCAAATAGAACCATCTATTCATCAAACACTAAAGCTAATTCAGTTATATACACTGGCAGTTTAGGTGGAACTGTTTTTGCAACCAATACTATTAATGTTAGTACCAATACAAATGTTTATATTACCGTACCTAGCGGAATGTCACCATCTACAACTTACTATGTTTCGATTCCTGCTAATACATATTTTGATGGTTTAAATGTTGGTAATGACGCATACAATTATAGCTTCACAACGGCTGTGGCACCTACAGCAAATAACGTTATATTTGATCCAAATGGAATTTCATCTAGTTTAGGTGGAGTATCTATACCACAAGTTACACAGTACTATACAACAACTTGGCAAGTTCCAGCATTTTTGACTAGCATAAATGCAGTTGTAATTGGTAGTGGTTCTCCAGCTTTAGATAATGGCGGCGATGCAAGTGATTTTGGTGGTTATGCTGGCGGTGGCGGTGGCGGACTTTCTTATGTAAACAATATTAGTGTCACACCTGGAGAAACATTAACCGTTAAAATTCCTATATTAACTGCGACAGGACCAACATATGCTGCTGGTTTATATAGAGGCGCAACAGCATTAGTTGCAGTATCAGCTACAGGAACTGGTGATGCATCGATTGGAAGTTCAGGAGGCACAGTTACAGTTGGAACTGGTGGCGCCGGCGGTACTGGTGGTAGTAATGATTCAAGAACTACTAAAGGCGGCGCTGGCGGCGGTGCCGCAGGTACTTATTATGGTACTGGTGGTTCTGGCGGCAATGCTGTGGTTACTGGTTCAGCTACAGGCACTACTGGTGCAAATAGCAGTATAGGTGGTACTGGATCAGCTTTCAACGTCCCTGGAACTACGGGTTCAGGATCTAGTCCTTTTGGTCCAAATGGTTACAACCAAGCTGGAACGTATAAATCATATGGAGCTGGTGGTTCAGGAGGTGCAGGTAACAACGTTGACCAACAATCATATGGTGTTAATGGTACTCTTGGAGTTGTACGAATTGTATGGGGTGCTGGTAGAGCATTCCCTAACACCAACATTTCAACAGTCAGTTCATAATACATTACATAAATACCCCCAATAGAGGGGAAAATAAATGGCCACAATAACATCAAGAAGCGCTTTTAAAGATTACTGTCTACGTAGATTAGGATTTCCTGTAATTGAAATCAACGTTGATGACGACCAGGTGGAAGACCGTATTGATGATGCATTACAATACTGGCAAGATTATCACTTTGATGGTCTACAAAAAGTTTATTATATTAAAAAGATAGACCAAACAGATATCAATAACAAATATTTGGATATATCACAGGCAAAAGATTCTTCAAACAATGCATTACAAATTGCTGGTATCACCAGAATATTTCCAGTAACAGATTCACAATCAACAGTAAGTATGTTTGACTTGAGATACCAATTACGTTTGAATGAGTTGTATGACTTCACCTCTGCATCCTATATCAACTACACAATGACACAACAACATCTTCGTTCATTGGAAACATTGTTCTCTGGTGAAGTTCCTATTAGGTTCCAAAGACATATGCAAAGGTTGTATATTGATTGGGCATGGGGTTATTCAGAAGCACCAGTAGGTACCACTGTGATTGCAGAATGTTATGCAACGATTGACCCAACAATCTATGTACAGGCATGGAATGACCGTTGGTTAAAAGAATATGCCACTGCATTAATCAAACGTTCATGGGGTAACAACCTTAAAAAGTTCAATGGTATTCAATTACCAGGTGGTGTTACTCTGAATGGTGATAAAATTTACCAAGAAGCCGACAATGAAATTAATGCCTTACATGCTGAGATTGGTGACAAATATGGCGCACCACTAGAATTCCTATTGAATTAATATGAAACATAAACACCATATAATTCCAAAACATATGGGTGGAACAGATGATCCATCCAATTTGATTGAACTTACCGTAGAAGAACATGCGGAAGCTCATAGATTGTTGTGGGAAAAATATGGTAATTGGCAGGATAATGTAGCATGGAAAGCTTTATCTGGCCATATTGGTAAAGAAGAAATTATTCATGAGATACACAAAAACATGAATAAAGGAAGAATTCCTTCACCAGAAACCAGAGAAAAGATGGCAGCGGCCAAAAGAGGAAGAAAAATATCCAAAGAACATGCAGAAGCATTACATAATGGCAGAAAAAATTCAAAGAATAGTGAAGAACATAATGAAGTTTTAAGAAATCTTTTAAAAGGTAAAAAACTATCCAAAGAGCACATTGAAAAATCCAGAACAAGTAGAATGTTAAATAATGATACATCAAAACTTGCAAGTAATGCCGGCAAAATTAGTGCAGAAAAATATAGAAATGATCCTATGAGACAAAAAGCTCATTCAGAAAGAATGAAATTATGGTGGGATGAGAGAAGAAAGGTAGGCACCTAAGATTGCGACCAACCAATATTTTAACAACTACAACTCGCTAGCCGAACAAAGGATAGTAGAAGATTTAATTACTGAATCTATTAAGATTATGGGTTTTGATGCATATTATTGCCCTATATTTAATGAGGAAGACCGAGACATTCTTTATGGTGAAGATCCGGTTAAGAAATTCAATTCAGCATTTCCAGTAGAATTCTATCTATCAAGTTCTATGGAGTACGGTGGTGAAAGAGAATTCTTTTCTAAGTTTGGCCTTGAGATTAAAAATAACATCAATGTTATTATCTCTAAACGTTCTTTCTCACAACGAGTACCACAAGCACTATTCACCAGACCAAGAGAAGGTGATTTAATTTATGTACCTTTTCTAAATGGTACCGGTGAATTGTTTGAAATTAAATTTGTGAACCAGACCAAAGACTTCTTCATGTTAGGTCGTAAGATTCCATATTACTATGAATTGGAAATGGAGAAATTCAAATACTCACAAGAAGTTATTGACACTGGTGTATTTGAGATTGATGATGTGGTTACACAATCTGCGTATACAATTGATTTGACACTGGCTCGTGGTGCAAATAACTATACACAAAAAGAAATTGTGTTTCAATCCAATGATAACACATATGCAAATGCAATTGTTATTGCCACAGTACAACACTGGAGTAATACATCTAATACATTAAGTGTTTCTAATATTACTGGTGAATTTGTAGATGGTAAACTTGTAATTGGTGTAACAAGTAATGCAAGACATACGTTGACCACATTTGATCCGTTGGCAGATGCTAGCAGAAATGAAGTATATGACAATCAACATATCTTTGGTGAAGCCAATTCAATTATTGACTTTACTGAAATTAACCCATTTGGATCCATCTAATGTCAACACCATATTACAACAGAACAATTAGAAAACTTGTAGTAGGTTTTGGTAACCTATTCAATGATATCAAATTGGTTAGATACAATCCAGATTTGACAGAAGCCGAAAGATTTTTGATACCTATTGCATATGCATCTAAAGAATCATATGTGATGAGACTGGAAGAAGATCCAGATTTGGACAAAAAAGTTCAAATGACTTTGCCTAGATTGTCTTTTGAAATGACAGGTCTTTCATATGATTCTTCCAGAAAACAAAACACAAATATTAAGAATTATGCAACATCAAATTCTGCCACAATAGGTCAATACAATCCAGTACCATACAATTTTGATTTTAACCTTTATCTTTATGTTCGTAATATTGAAGATGGTACACAAGTATTGGAACATATATTACCATTCTTTACACCGGATTATACAATTAAATTGAACATGGTACCAGAAATGGGAATAATTAAAGAAGTTCCTATTGTATTAAATTCATGTGAATCTGATATAACGTATGAGGGTAACCGAGAAAAAGATCCAAGAATGGTTATTTGGACCTTAAACTTTACTGTCAAAGGTTATATTTTTGGTAGTTCATCAACTGCAAAAGTTATTACACATTCTATTACATCAATATATAATCTAATAACGGCAGATGATGTTGTAGAGTTCAGTATAAATGCCGCAACTGGTACTGGAACATACCAACTTGGTGAAACAGTTTATCAAGGTTATACACCACAAACATCAACAGCCACAGCAAAAGTTGTGATGTGGACAAATAATAAATTACATTTGACAAACATAGACGGAGACTTTATATCTACGCAACCTATATATGGTATCAATAGTTTGGCAAATTATAAATTTACTTCTTATAATATTGCACCTAAGAAATTTGTACAGATTGATATAACTCCAAAACCATCAACAGCAAATGCAACGAGTTCTTATACTGCAAATACAGTGATTACTGAATATAAAGTATAATGTTTTCAATTAAAGGTTTTTAAAAATGGCAAAGACGCTACAACTTAGAAGATATCCAACATCAACGTTGACCAATATTACTGGTGCCAATGGTGAGATTATCATTGATACCACATTAAAAACAGTAACAGTGCATGATGGTTCTACTGTTGGTGGTATAACTTTAGCAAGAAGTTCTGATTTAGCCAATGCGGTAAGTAATATTTCAACAGATTTTGTAAAAACAAATTCTGCTTTTAATCAAGCCAACTCAGCTTATATTCAAGCCAATGCTGTGTATGCTCAATCAAATACTTGGGTATGGACAACAGCCAATTCTGCTGGACAATATGCTAACGCTGCATATGCTCAATCAAATAATTATGTTTGGCCAGCAGCAAACTCAGCAGGCCTATATGCTAATGCTGCATACGCAAGAGCAAACAATTCAATTAATGCAAATACTGGTGGTACAATTACAGGTGATTTAACTGTAACTGGTAACTTAATTATCAGTGGTACAACAACAACTGTTAATACCATATCTGTTATAACAACTGATTCATTAATTTCACTTGCTAGCAATAATATTTACTCTGACACACTAGACATAGGTTTCTATGGTGCTGCAAATACAGGTGCATCAGTAAATTATTTTGGTCTTGCAAGACAAGCAGGTTCAAATAACTTCTTGTTGTTCAAAGGTATATCACAAGACCCAACAACAAATACAATACCAGCTGGTTCTGCAACAGCAGCCAACGTTGCTACTTTGATTGCAAACGTTATTGCATATTCAATTACAAGTAATACATCAAACCTTGGTGGTTTAATAGTATCAAATAATTCAATTGTTTCAGCGGCAACCAATCAAGATATGGTAATTGGCACAACAACAGCCACTGCCAATCTGGTTCTTAATCGTGTAACAAACTTTGTTAAAGATATTAATGCAACTGGTAACGTTACAATTGCTAATACAACAACTGCAAATACAATTACTGCCAACTCCATAGTTATTGCTGGTAATACCACATCAGGTAATATTAGTGTTTCTAATACAATTAGTTCCAATGTAATTAGTTCCAACTCCATAGCTATTTCTGGTAACACAACATCTGGTAACATTAGTGTATCCAATACATTTACATCCAATATCGTAACAAGTAATACATTAAACGTATCAAGTAACATCGCAGCAGGTAATGTTAACGTAACAGGTGCAATTTATCAGAATGGTGTAATTACACCAACACTAATTACCATGTTGACTTATAATTTGGCCTTTTAATAAATAGTAGATAATTAGGACACATCAATGAAAATTTTATCCGCCTTTTCACCAGCGTTTACACCAGGAGTTTCTGGTAGTGGAACATTGGATTTTTCACAATTGCCAGGATTTGCAGTTGACAAATTGTATGCTGTTATTAATGTAACAAAAAACGCACCAATTTATGTGCCAGGTGCACCTGGTCTTGGACTTTCTTCAGTAGCCGGACCAAGAATAACTTTGTCACTAGATACGTCTACACATAGTGCAACCGATATCTTAAACGTGTATTATGAAGCCAGTAATTCACCAATTGAGATGAACTTTGCTCAAGAAAGCAATGGTAATTTAAGCAGACTTATAGATATTCAGACACAAGTTTTAACAGAATTACGTGTTATGAATAATATTTTGGTACAGGGACTGAATTTAAACTGGGAAGATTTACAGTCTTGGAGAGAAGATATCGGCAGACCAGACAACAGAGACAATTTATTAACTTAAACGGATATATAAATAACCAAGTATATCTATACTCATTTCTACACAGGAGATTTTAAATGATTATTCAAGGACAAGTCGGCGCACCAGGCCAGTCAATCACATCAGGTTCTACACCAGCTATTCGCCAAGGTCAACTAGGTGATATGATTGTTTCAGAACTACACGGCCGTTTCTATGAACAAGCCTATCGTGGTGCTATATACAGTACATTTGTCAACGCATTGACACTTGCATCAACACATGCATCACCAATTGCAGCTGGTACAGGAACACCAATTATTGGTATTTACAACCCTGCTAACAGTGGTAAAAATATTGTTCTAATTCGTTTGCAACAAGCAACAACATCAGGTACACCTGGTGGTCCATTGGTTTGGAATATTATTCCTAACCCACAAAACATTACAGCCTCTACAACTGCTTCTGGTAATACTGCTTACAATAACTCCTCACTAGCACAGTCTGGTTCAGTAGTAAGATTGTTCAATAACTTACCAGTTACTGGTTCTACAGCCGGTACTGCTTTCCGTAATGCGGGTGGACCAACAGCTGCTGCTGTAACAGGTGCAATTTTGACTTATACAGAAGTATATGACGGTTCATTGATCCTTCCACCTGGACAGATGTTAGGCTTGGCATGTACTGCTGCTGGTACTTCACACGTTATCAACGTATACGCTGAATGGGAAGAAGTTCCTGTTTAATGTTGATGTACATTAAAGAAACTGCCTTCGGGCAGTTTTTTTATTTCCTGTTTTAATAAATAAATCACTATGAATACATTTGACAAAAATATGGAACAGATATTTGATGTAACACCAGTTGAGGAAGAAAAGAAAAAGACTTCTGAAATCGTTACAGTAAAGTATAATGAACCAGACGTAAAGCAAGACCTGACTGATGCCTACCAACAGTCAAAAGAAAACCTGCAAGAAATTATTGACCAGGGTAAAGAAGCCATGGAAGAAATATTAAACATTGCCAAAGCAGGTCAACACCCCAGAGCCTTTGAAGTGTATGGTACTTTACTTAAAAACATGGTAGATGCCAATAAAGAACTTCTAAACATTCAAAAGACCATGCGTGATATGGATGGTAAGAAAAAAGAAGGCGATACCAAGATCGACAAGGCCATCTTTGTAGGATCAACGGCAGAATTAAATAAATTTCTGAACAATAAGAATGATTGAAGATGTTGATTTAAAATACGGTGAAGCTTATCGTGACAACCCGTTACTTAAAAAGGCCGGTGTCAAGGTAGAATATACACAGGAACAGGTTGAAGAATACATCAAGTGTGCCAAAGACCCAATCTATTTTGCCAAAAATTATATAAAGATTGTTAACGTTGATGAAGGTCTAATCAACTTTAAGATGTGGAAGTTTCAAGAGCAGATGTTAAAGCTCTTTGCGAACAATCGTTTTGTTATCACAAAGTGTCCTCGTCAGGTCGGTAAAACTACCACAACAGTTGCCTATATGTTATGGGCAACCATCTTTACAGACCAACAAAATTGTGCCGTTCTGGCCAACAAAGGTTCACTTGCTCGTGATATTCTTTCCAAGTATCAGTTGGCATATGAAAACCTACCAATGTGGCTTCAACAAGGTGTGGTTACCTGGAACAAAGGTAATGTAGAACTAGAGAACGGGTCTAAGATTATCGCAGCGTCCACATCTAGTTCCGCCATTCGTGGTGGTTCTTTTAACATTGTATTCTTAGATGAATTCGCTTTCGTTCCTACAAACATTGCTGAAGAATTCTTTAACTCCGTTTACCCTGTAATTTCATCAGGTAAAAAGACAAAGATTATTATTGTTTCCACTCCTAATGGTATGAATCTATTCTACAAGTTATGGATGGATTCAATCAACAAGAAAAATAACTATGTCAACTTTGAAATCCATTGGTCACACGTACCAGGTCGTGATGAAAAATGGAAAGAAGAAACAATTCGTAACACTTCTCAACGACAGTTCTCACAGGAGTTTGAAACTGAGTTTTTGGGTTCATCTAATACTCTTATTTCTGGTTACAAATTACAGAGTTTGGTATATAAAGATCCTGTAGACCAACACGATTTATTAAAAATCTATGAACATCCGGTCAAAGAAGGTGTCAATGAGGCCAAATCTGACCATTTATATACTATCTGTGTAGACGTTTCGGAGGGTAAAAATCTGGACTGTTCAGCATTCTCTGTTATTGATATCTCACAGACACCATATAAACAAGTAGCAACATATAAGAGTTCATCAATCACACCTATTCTTTTCCCAACCGTCATCTATAATACTGCCAGATATTACAATGATGCATACATTTTGGTAGAAATTAATAACAATCCTCAAGTTGCAGAGTCATTGCACACCGACTTTGAGTATGAAAACTTATGGAAGATTTTTACAGGCAATAAAAAACCTCAACAATTATCGGCTGGTTTTGCCCGTGGCATTCAAATGGGACTGAAGATGTCACCTCAAGTCAAAGCGATTGGTTGTTCGAATCTTAAAACTTTGATTGAAGGTGATAAACTTCTAATTAACGATTTTGATACATATTCCGAATTGACAACTTTTATTCAGCAAAAAAATTCATTCTCTGCTGAACAAGGAGCCAATGACGATATGGTAATGTCTTTGGTTATATTTTCTTGGGTAACAACTCAACAATATTTCAAAGAAATTGTCAATCACGATATAAGAAAACAAATCCAATTGGAAAATATGAATCAAATGGATGATGATGTTCTTCCGGCACCTATCATAGAAGATGGACTGGATCATGAATTTGAAATGATGGGTGGAGATATGTGGGAGGTCGCAGATGGTTCCGAAACATATTCAAAATTCATAAGAGACTTAAAGAATAGGTTATAAACCTATTGTTTTATAAATATCACTATGGTATCTTTTTACCACTAGAACACATAATAATTCAAGGAGAATAAAATGCCGTTTCAAATCTCTCCAGGCGTAAGTATATCTGAAGTTGACTTAACCACAGTCGTACCATCAGTTCAAACTACAGCCGGTGCTTTCGCTGGACAATTTCCATGGGGTCCAGGCAATCTAATAATGCAATTAAGTAATGAACTTGATTTAGTTAAAACATTTGCACCAGTAGGTCCAGATACAGCTAATTCAACAATATCATTTTATACAGCAGCAAACTTTTTATCTTATGGAAATAATTTAAAAGTAGTACGTGCTGTTGGTGCAAATTCAAACAACTCAACTTCAAATACAACAACAGGTTCAGCTAACGTTCAAGTGTTGAATTCTTCTACATATGAAGCATCTTTGTTGTTACAGAACAATGCTAATACATATGGTCCAGTTATTGCAAGATTCCCAGGTTCTTTGGGTAACAACATAAGAGTAGAAATATTTGACTCTGCTAATACCACATTGTATAGTGCATGGACATACAAAAATTATTTTGCAACTGCACCAACCACATCAACATATGTTGCTGCTCAAAATGGCGCAAACGATGAAATTCACATTGTTGTACTTGATGCAACAGGTAAAATTACAGGTGTTGCAAATACAGTACTTGAAACATTTGGATATGTTTCTAAAGCATACGATGCCACATTAAATGGCGCAACAAACTATTACAAACAAGTAGTGTTTGAACAATCAAAATGGATTTATATAAGTGATCCATTTGATTATGTAAACACTTCAGCTACATGGGGTCAAACTGCACCAAGTACAACTTTTGCAAGAATTAACACAAGCACATTTGCTGGTGGTAATATGTCATTGTCTTTGTCAAAAGGTACTGATGATGCACCAACTGTTGGTAACTTACAATCAGCATATGACCTATTCAAAAATAAAGACTACGTTGATATTTCATTAGTATTAACAGGTGATGCAGGTGCAACATTACAAAATTATGTTATTGCCGCACTTGGCAACCCTGATCCATTAACAGACTCTCGTAGAGATTGTGTGGTATTTGTATCACCTCCATCTTCAGCTGTTATTAATAAATCAGGTCAAGAAGGATCATTGATTAGTGCTTGGGCTGGTACACTATCACAATCATCTTATGTTTTTGCTGATTCTGGTTGGAAATACCAATATGACAAATACAATAACATTTATCGTTGGATTCCATTGAACGGTGATATGGCTGGATTGTGTGTAGCTACAGATGCTGCAAGAGATCCATGGTTCTCTCCAGCAGGTTTAAGCCGTGGTCAAGTAAAGAACGCAATCAAATTGGCATGGAATCCAGGCAAAGCAGATAGAGATACATTGTATTCAGCTGGTGTAAATCCAGTTGTTGCCTTCCCAGGTCAAGGTGTTACTCTATATGGCGATAAAACCTTACAAAGCAAACCATCGGCATTTGACCGTATAAATGTACGTAGATTGTTTATTACAATTGAAAGAGCAATTGCAAATGCTGCTAAGTTTTCATTGTTTGAAATTAACGATGAAGCAACAAGGTCACAATTTGTAAATTTAATTACTCCATTCTTACGTGATGTACAAGGTCGCCGTGGTATTACAGACTTTAGAGTAGTTTGTGATACAACAAATAACACTCCACAGGTTATTGATTCTAACAGGTTTGTTGGTGATATTTACATTAAGCCTTCTCGCTCAATTAATTATATTCAATTGAGTTTTGTTGCTGTAGCTACTGGTGTTGACTTTACAACAATTGTTGGTGCAGCCTAATAAATAAAATAAAACAAGGAGAAAAAAATGGCAGGATTTAATGTAGGTTCATTTAGGTCACAGATGGTTGGAGACGGCGCTCGTGCAAACCTATTTGAAGTCAGTTTAAAAACACCTTCAGCTGGTAGTTCAGATATACAGAAAATAACGTATATGGCCAAAGCAGCTCAATTGCCAGGATCAACAATAGGTATGGCGCAATTAAGTTATTTTGGTCGTGAATTAAAATTTCCAGGTAATAGAACATTTCCAGATTGGACAATTACTATTATTAATGATGAAGATTTTCTTATACGAAATTTGATGGAACGTTGGATGGCTGGAATTAATAGTCACGAAGAAAACCTAAGAAGTCCTACTTTTAAAAATGGACCTTTGGCTGGTGGTTATTCTGTGGATGCTGATGTTCATCAATATGGAAAAGCTGGCGACAAAATAAAATCTTATAAATTTTATGGTATGTTTCCAATAGATATCTCTCCAATTGAATTGGATTGGGGTACAAATGATGCTATTGAAGAATTTAGCGTAACATTTGCTTATCAATGGTGGGAAAATGTTGATTCATTGGCTGGCGGAGATAGACCCATCGGTTAATTGATTTTTTATGTGGAGGGCCTAGTGCCCTCCTTTATGTTACTTTGATTTTATTATTAAGAGAAAAATATGGCAAATATAAACAATAAGTTTTCACTTTTTGGCTTCACTATATCCCGTGACCAGACTGAACAGGAGAAATCCGTTCAGCAATCTTTTACGCCTCCTAATTCTGATGATGGCGCATTAACAATACAATCTGCGGCATATTATGGTACGTATGTTGATCTTGACGGTACTGCTAAAAATGAGATAGAACTTATTTCTCGTTACCGTGAAATGGCCATGCAACCTGAAATAGAATCTGCCATAGATGATATTGTTAATGAAGCCATTATACAAGACGATGATGGTAGAATTACCGACATAGTTTTAGATGATTTAAAACAACCAGATAAAATTAAGAAAGCCATTAAAGAAGAATTTAATACTGTTCTTCGTTTGTTTAATTACAAAAATATGGCACAGGATGTCTTTCGCAGATATTACATTGATGGTAGATTGTATTACCACATCATCATTGATAAAGAAAAGCCGATTGAAGGCATCAAAGAACTACGTTACATTGACCCACGTAAACTACGTAAGGTACGTGAAATAAAAAAACAAAAAGATGAACGCACAGGTGTTGAGATTCTAAACACCATCAATGAATACTACATCTATAATGACAAGGTAGTATCAGGTTCTTCTTCCAATTATGGTCCAGTTGGTGTTCGTATCACTACAGACTCTATTGTATCAATCGTGTCTGGTTTGATGGATGCTCGGCGTGCAGTGGTATTATCATACTTGCACAAGGCAATTAAGCCTCTGAATCAGTTACGTATGATTGAAGATGCAACAGTTATCTATCGTATCTCACGTGCCCCAGAACGCCGTATTTTCTATATTGACGTTGGTAACTTACCAAAATTAAAAGCAGAACAATATCTGCGTGACATTATGGTCAAGTATAAAAACAAACTTGTCTATGATGCAAACACTGGTGAAGTCCGTGACGACCGTAAATTCTTGTCCATGATGGAAGACTTCTGGTTGCCACGTAGAGAAGGTGGCAAAGGTACAGAGATTACTACACTACCAGGTGGTCAAAACCTTGGTGAATTGGAAGATGTTAAATACTTCCAAAAGAAATTATATGGTGCATTAAGTGTACCAGTCTCACGTTTAGAACCTAATCAGGCATTCTCATTGGGTAGAACTACAGAAATTACCCGTGACGAATTGAAATTCTCTAAGTTTGTAGACAGATTGCGTAACAAGTTCTCTGACATTTTTAATCAAGCATTACGTGTACAGTGTGTACTTAAAGGTATCTGTACCGCAGAAGAATTTGATTCTTTCAAAGAAAACATTCATTATAACTTTATCCAAGATAACAACTTCTCTGAATTAAAAGAAGCTGAACTGATGACAAATCGTTTGACATTATTGGCATCAATTGATCCATATACTGGTCGTTATTTCTCACAAGAATGGATTCAACAGAATGTGTTGCGTTTGACAGATGATGAGATTGCTGAAATGAACGCACAGATTGATAAAGAAAAAGAACAAGGATTAGGATTGCCAGTTGGTGTCACTAACGATATTGCTTCTCAACAAATGGGAGCATCAATACAGACAGATGCACAAGCACAGCAACAACAGAATCAAATGGATATGGATCAAGCAAACGCTGAACATCAACATGAACTTGATATGAGGGCAGCCAAAGCGGCACCTAAAAAAGAAGAAGTGTTTGCCAAATTGAAACGTATATTATAAATAGTTTATTAGGAGAAAAATTATGGATAAAGCAAGAGCAATTATAGATTATGCAGCACAAGACAATGCTACGGCAATGCGAGATGCTATGTATGCTTCTTTACAAGATAAAGTGATGGCTCATATTGAAGCAAAGAAACAAGAAGTTGCAATGAGTCTTATTTCACCACAGCAAGAAGTTGAGGATGAAGTTGAAGATGAAACTGAAACTCAATAATCAAGGATAAAAAATGGCAAATTCATATGATTCACAAATATTAAAAGATACCACAGAACATGCTGTTATTAAATTAACTGCAAAATTTGATGGTACTGGCCAAGAATCTAATACAGTTCGTATTCAAGCAAATACATTGTATGGTGCTTTAGCAACAAATGGTTATTTGGTTGCAAACAGTCAAGGCGGCGCATCAAACACTGCATTGAATTACTATGGTCTTGGTGTATATCGTGTGTGGTATGATTGTTCAGCCAACGGCGATGTTGAATTATACTGGAATGCAACAACACCTAGAACTATTTTTTCATTAAATTCAAACGGTGAATATGACGGTGCAGGTAACTGGATTACAATTTCAAATAATACCGCAGGTACTTCCAGAAGTAATGGCGACATTGGTATTACAACCCGTGGTATGGTTGCAAATGACTCATATACAATTATTATGGAATTACGTAAAGATAATGCACACTATCAACGTGGCCAGTTTAATGATCCTGCTGCATTTAACTATGGCGCATACGCCATGAAACCATAAGGTAACATAATGAAACTCATTAAAGAAATTACCGAATCAGTTAGTTATTTAACTGAAGAAAAAGATGGCAAAAAGACCCTTTTTATTGAGGGTCCTTTTTTAGTTGCTGAAGCCGTTAACAAAAACAAACGCATGTACAAAGAAGAAACAATGCGTAATGAAGTTAAACGTTACAGTGAAGAATACATTAATAAAAACCGTGCCTTTGGTGAACTGGGACACCCAGACACCCCATCTATTAACCTTGACCGTGTATCACATTTAATTGTAGGTTTACGTCAAGAGGGAAATGCTTGGATAGGCAAAGCAAAAATTCTTGAAACGCCGATGGGTAACATTGCAAAAAACCTTATTGAAGGTGGCGCACAACTAGGTGTGTCATCAAGAGGTATGGGTTCTTTGAAAATGGAAAACGGAATCAACGTTGTTCAAGGGGACTTCCATCTAGCCACAGCGGCAGATATTGTAGCAGACCCTTCCGCACCTGGTGCTTTTGTACAAGGAATTATGGAAGGCAAAGAATGGATGATGGTCAATGGTGTATGGACTGAGTATCAGTACGAAGAAGCTAAACAAGAAATCAAACAAGCATCACGTAAAGAAATCGAACAAGTAAGTCTACGCATTTGGGAATCATTTGTCAAAAAACTTTAATTATAAATATCCAATATAAAATCAAGGAGATTTTCAAAATGGCAAAATTTAATCTGTCAGAAGCCGCTAAAGCAATTCTAACTGAAGGTGCAAAAGAGAATTTAGATTCTTCTGTTTCTTCTAAAAGAGGTGGCCAAGATAAACCACAAAGACTAAACCCAGCAGTTGCTTATGGCACAAAAGATGTTGGACAAATTGGCACAGCACCTAACGATGTTAATGACGATGCACCCGAATATTCAAAAGGTGTATCATCTGCAACACCACCTGGAGCCACACCACCTATTGGTCAACAACCAAAAATGAAATTAGCACACCAGCCTGGTCAAGATACTGCCGGTGATGCTGAAGGATCTGGAAAAGATATGGGTTCACATCAAGGTTCAGAATCATCTTACGAAAATATTCGTGACCGTATCAAAGCTAAGTTGGCAAAACAAACAATGCAACCAAATCCTGGTGCAATGACTCCTTATGTTCCTGAAGAAGTTGAATCTGATGATGAAGAATTCTTTGAAGAAGAGGAAGATGAACAAATGCAAGAAGCCTCTAATGCTTACATACCGCATCATAGCTCTAATGCTTACACACAGACATCTGGCTACCCGGCGTTCAAGAAAAAGAAGCCTGCGTCAAAAGAAGTTGCCAAGGTAGCCGATACAATGAAAAAAGAAACAATGAAAGAAAAAATGAAAGAAGATATGCACGCTCTATTAGGTGATGAAAATCTTTCAGAAGAATTTGTTTCCAAAGCAACTACAATTTTTGAAGCGGCCGTTATTTTTCGTACAGAATCAATCTTGGAAGATATTCAAGCAGAATTGTACGAACAGTTTGAAGAAGCTGTAGAAGAAGTTAAAGAAGATTTGGCTACCAAAGTTGATGATTACATGAACTATATGGCTGAAGAATGGATGAAAGAAAATGAATTGGCAGTTGAAAAAGGTCTACGTGCAGAAATCGTGGAAGACTTTATCACTGGCCTAAAAGGTTTGTTTGAAGAGCACTACATTGATATTCCAGAGGAAAAAGTTAACGTTGTTGAAGAATTGACAACCCGTGTAGAAGAATTAGAAGAATCTTTGAATGAACAAATCAATGCGTCAATTCAACTTAAAAAAGAATTAAACGAAAAAATTAAAACAGAGGCTATACATGCAGTATGTGAAGGCCTAACGCAGACCCAAGTGGAGAAAATGAAACAACTCGCAGAGAGTGTTGAATTTACTTCAGAAGAAGAATTTGCAGACAAAGTTGTTACTATAAGAGAATCTTATTTTGAGAACCAAGTGAAATCTGCCGATAGTTCTGCATTAAATGAAGAAATTACAGTTGAAGAAGAAGAAAAGAAATTCGTTTCTACTGATCCTGCAATTGCTCAATACGCACAATCAATCTCTAAATCATTGGTTAAATAAATAAAATTTACCAATAAAAGATACTTACAAGGAGACACTCATGTATCTAACAGAAGAACTACAGAAAAAATGGCAACCAGTTCTGGAACATCCAGAACTAGAAGCGATTAAAGATCCATACAAGAAAGCAGTTACTGCTCTTGTTTTGGAAAACCAACAACAAGCTATGCAACAAGATGCACAAGCTTTGAATGAAACTGCATACACATCAGCACCTACAAACATTGCTAGTGGCGTTTCTAACTACGACCCAATCTTGATTAGCTTGGTTCGCCGTGCTCTACCAAACTTGATTGCTTATGATGTTTGCGGCGTTCAGCCAATGACAGGTCCAACAGGTTTGATTTTCGCAATGCGTGCTCGTTACAACAACCAATCTGGTTCAACAGCTAACGCAAACGAAGCATTCTTCAACGAAGCAAATACACAGTTCTCTGGTGCTAACTCATCAACTAACTTGTATGGTTTCCGTGGAAGTTTAAGCAACTCTGACGTTAACGCTAACACAGTTCAAGACTTTACTGCTAACTCTATCACAACTGGTATTGGTATCACTACAGCTAACGCTGAACAATTAGGTGTTGATGCTGCTGTTAACCCATTCAACCAAATGGCATTCACAATTGAGAAAGTTACTGTAACTGCTCAATCACGTGCTTTGAAGGCTGAATACTCACTAGAATTAGCACAAGACTTGAAAGCAATCCATGGTTTGGATGCTGAAACAGAATTGTCAAACATTCTATCTACAGAAATTTTAGCTGAAATCAACCGTGAAGTTATTCGTACAATCTACGCAACTGCTGTTACCGGTGCTCAATACGGTACTACAACTGCTGGTACATTCGACTTAGACACTGACTCTAACGGTCGTTGGTCTGTTGAACGTTTCAAAGGTTTGATTTTCCAAATTGAACGTGATGCTAACGTTATTGCAAAACAAACACGTCGTGGCAAAGGTAACGTGATGATTGTATCATCTGACGTTGCTTCCGCTATGGCAATGGCTGGTGTTCTACAATATACACCTGCTCTACAAGCTGACTTGCAAGTTGACGATACAGGCAACACATTCGCTGGTTTGTTACACGGTCGTATCAAGGTCTATATTGACCCATACTTCGGTGGTTATACAGCTAACCAAGAATTGGTTACAATTGGTTACAAAGGTTCATCACCTTATGACGCAGGTATTTTCTACTGCCCATACGTTCCTCTACAAATGGTTCGTGCAGTTGACCAGTACACATTCCAACCAAAAATTGGATTCAAGACTCGTTACGGAATGGTTGCAAACCCATTCGCAACTGGTTTGACAACTGGTAACGGTGCATTGAACGCACGTAGCAACGTCTACTACCGTATTTTCAAAGTTACAAACTTGATGTAATACGAAGCCACCGCAGAGTGGTGCTTAAGAAGGACCCTTCGGGGTCCTTTTTTTTGGCTCCTAAATAGTATAGAGGAGATAATATGTCAGTAAAAAACAGAAATCCACAAAATACAAATCTATTACAACCAACAAAATATCTGTTGTCATTCAAACGAATCAATACAGTAGTTTATTTTTGTCAGTCTGTTAATATACCATCTATAAAATTGGGTGAAGTTATACGTGCCACTCCATTTTTGGACATGTATTCTCCTGGTACCAAATTGGATTATGGTTTATTGGATATTGAATTTGTAATTGATGAGGAAATGAAATCTTGGAAAAATTTATATGATTGGTTCATTTCAATTGCTGATCCGGATGGGTTTGAAAAAAGAAGTTACAAAGAAGAATTACAAAGGAGTGAACATTTTTCTGATGCCACTTTAACTGTTCTATCCAATTTGAATAATCCTTTGATTAAAATTAATTTTAGAAATTTATTTCCAATAACCTTAGGTGATATTAATTTTGATACTAAATCATCTGCCGATAATATTATAACTGTTTCGGCATCTTTTAGGTACGAATCATATAATTACTTGACAGCTTAATATTAATATGTTATAATGTAACTTTATTGCCACTTTGAATAATTATGGAAAATCTTGAACAAATATTAAAATACTGGGACACAGATTCAAATATGGATCAAACAGAACCCAGTAAAGAACTACTAAAGATACCTGTCTTGCACAGTAAATATCTAAACATTCTAACCAAACATAAGATTGCATCAAAAAAGGCTCACTTTGATTATCTACGTATGCGTAAGATTAAATGGGAATACTTTACTGGTAAAATGTCTAAAGAAGAACTGGATGAATATGGATGGGAACCATTTCAGTTTGCATTGAAATCTGACATTAATACATACTTAGAAGCTGACGGTGATTTAATCAAACTGTTGGAAAAGAAAGTCTACCACGAAGAAGCCATATCGGTTGTTGAATCTATTATGTCTGAACTCAAACAAAGAACGTGGCAGTTAAGAGATTTTATTTCATGGGAAAAATTTGTAAATGGACAGTGATATTGTTATTGTTAAAAAAGACGAGGTGTATGCCAAGATAACTTGTGAACGAGATGTGGCAAGAGAGTTATCAGAATACTTTACATTCTTTGTTCCTGGTCACCAGTTTGTTCCAGCATTTAGAAATAAAATTTGGGACGGCAAGATACGTCTTTTCAATCTACAGACACAACAGTTATATCTTGGACTTACCAGTTACTTACAAGAGTTTGCAGATGAACGACAATACTTTATTGATTGGGGCGACATCAAATTACAAGATGAATACTCCATATATCACTTCAACAAGTTTGCGGAGTCATTGAATCTACACTCACAAGGCAAACCAATTCAGGTTAGAGACCATCAACGTAATGCTTTCATTCATGCGATACAACATCGTAGAGCATTATTGTTGTCTCCAACCGCCTCAGGTAAGTCCTTAATCATTTATTTGTTGTTCAGACAACTACTAGACTATCAGAATCTCAAAGGCCTTATAATCGTTCCTACGACTTCCTTGGTGGAACAACTGTATTCTGACTTTGCAGACTATTCATCACACAATGGTTTTCTGGTTGAAGATGCAGTGCATAGAATTTATCAAGGCAAAGATAAAGTATCTGATAAACCATTAATTATTTCCACATGGCAGTCATTATATACGATGCCAGCCAGTTACTTTGAACAATTTGATTATGTAATTGGTGACGAAGCACATCTGTTCAAAGCACAGTCTCTTACAACCATAATGACTTCAGCCAATAAAACTAAATATAGAATTGGATTAACTGGTACTTTAGACGGCACCAAAACACATAAACTGGTACTTGAAGGTCTATTTGGTGCAGTAGAAAAAGTTATCACCACAAAAGAATTGATTGACAACAAACAATTGTCTGACTTTCAAATTAAATGTCTGGTATTAAGGCATCCAGATGATGTGGTAGAAAGAATGAAAGATGCAACGTACCAAGAAGAAATAGAATATTTAATTTCAAATCAAAATAGAAATAGGTTTATTAGAAATCTTGCAATTAGTTTAGGTACGAATACACTTATATTATATCAAATGGTTGAAAAACATGGTCAAATCCTTTATAATGATATATTAGAAAAAGCTAACGGCCGTAAGGTCTTTTTTATACATGGTAAAGTAGACACGGATGACCGAGAGGAAGTCCGTAGAATTATGGAGATAGAAAATGATGCTATTGTTGTTGCTTCTTTTGGTACTTTCAGTACCGGTATTAATATTCGGAACTTGCACAACGTTATTTTTGCTTCGCCTAGCAAAAGTAGAGTACGAAACCTCCAGTCTATTGGACGAGGACTAAGACAAAGTGAAGGCAAAGAAATGGCTACTTTGTATGATATTGCAGATGATATGAGATATAAAAAACATATGAACTTCACGTTAAAACATTTTGTTGAGAGGGTGAAAATTTATAATGAAGAAAATTTTTCTTTTAAGATTTACAACATAGGACTTAAAAATGGATGAAGTAAAGATTGTTAGATTCAAAGATGGGCTTGATGTTATTTGTTATTTTGATAGCCAGAATAATGAGGTAGTCGAGGTCAAAGAACCTATGATGTTTGAAGTAAGAAACATGAATCTGGTAATGCAACAATGGCTTCCAATTGCCATGATTAAAGAGAATCGTGCTTCTGTTAAGTGGGAAGATATTCTTTGTATTATGGAACCAAGTGATGACTTTAAAGAGTATTTTCACACTACCGTGGAGAAAGTAAATGGCTCACTTGAGAAAAAGAAGAATGCTTCTACTGATGAAGAAAAGGAATATATGCTGGAGGTTTTAAGTGCTTTGGATGAAATGGATAATACAAAGAACTTAAAATTACACTAAACATCATGGGGGCTACATACGAAATATAACATTTGTCAAGCCCTTTGTCAACAACTTTTTATGGTACATTTGAATGAGTAAACCTAAACATTATATTAATAATCAAGATTTTCTAAAGGCCTTAACGGATTACAAGGCATCTTGTGCAATTGCCGAAAAAGAAAATACACCAAAACCTAAGATACCAAACTACATCGGTGAATGCTGGATGAAGATTGCGGAAGGTTTATCTCACAAACCAAACTTTATCAACTACAGTTACCGAGATGAAATGATTTCGGATGGTATTGAGAACTGTCTCATGTACTTTGAAAACTTTGATGAAACAAAATCTTCCAACCCATTTGCATACTTCACACAGATAATTTACTTTGCATTCCTACGCCGAATACAAAAAGAAAAGAAACAACTATACGTCAAGTATAAAGCCACAGAGATGTATGGTATTCTGGATGAATTTGAAATGATGGAATCTGAAGATGGTTCTACAAGGCAATTTGAACTCTATGACAATATTGCCGAGTTTATAGAAACATATGAAGATGCCAGAACAGCAAAAAAGGCAGAGAAGGACGCCTTGAAGAAATCAAAAGGCCTTGAAAAATTTATTGAGGAGTGATTATGAAAGTTGGATTTACTTGTTCCACATTTGATTTGTTCCATGCAGGTCATGTGATGATGTTAAAAGAGGCAAAGACTCAATGTGACCATTTAATTGTAGGTTTACAGATTGATCCTACGATTGATAGACCTGGTGTTAAAAACAAACCTGTACAAACAGTATTGGAAAGATTTATACAGGTACAGGCTTGTAAGTTTGTTGATGAAATTATACCATATGCCACTGAAAAAGAATTGATGGACATATTGACTTCTTATCCAATTGATGTTAGAATCGTTGGTGAAGAATATAGAGATAAACAATTCACTGGGTATAATTTACCTATATCTGTATATTTCAATAGTAGACAACATAGTTTTAGTACTACTGAATTACGTCAACGTGTTTTAGATATTGAAAAGGCAAAATGAAAGTAGCAATAATTACCGATACTCATTTCGGTGCAAGGAATGATTCCACACACTTTTTGGATTTCTATGAAAAATTTTATGACGAAGTATTCTTTCCTAATATACAGGCTGCCGGAATTCGCACTGTTCTTATTCTTGGTGATACTTTTGATAGACGCAAATATGTAAACTTCTTTACACTAAAGAAAACAAAACAAATGTTCTTTGATCCATTACATCAAATGGGCATTGAGGTTCATATGTTGGCTGGTAATCATGATACTTACTTTAAAAATACCAATGATGTGAATTCGGTTGATTTATTGTTACGTGAGTATGATAACATTACCGTGATTGATTCTCCACAGACCATACATTTGAAGTATGAAGATACAACATATGATGTTTGTATGTTGCCATGGATATGTGCCGATAACTATGAACGTTCCATGGAAGAAGTTAAGAACACCTCAGCCACAATATGTATGGGTCATTTAGAAGTTGCTGGGTTTGCCATGTATCGTGGTATGCCATCACATGAAGGACTAGACCGTGCTCTATTCAGGAAGTTTGAATATACTTTTTCTGGCCATTATCATCATAGGTCCAACAATGATGGTATATTTTATTTGGGAAACCCGTATGAACTTACTTGGCAAGATTATAATGACGATAGGGGTTTTCACATATTTGATTTGGATGGGCGTACACTTGAATTCATAAAGAATCCAAATAAAATGTTCCATCGTATTACATATGATGACAAGAAAGATACCATCACAGAAATTAACAATATAGATTTATCTCAATATACTGGCAAGTATGTTAAGGTGGTAGTAATTAACAAGACCAACCCATATTTGTTTGACAAAATGATGAGTAACCTTTATAATGTCAATCCTGTAGATGTCACCATAGCAGAAGATTTCACTGACCTTATGGAAGGTGTTGATGATGATATGTTAGACCAAGCTGAAGATACATTGACCACACTGAACAAGTATGTGGAAACAATTAAAGATGATGGCATCAACAACGATAAATTGAAAACATTATTGAAAGAACTCTACGTAGAGGCATTGAATACTGAACAAGCATGATATTATTTCAAAAGATTAGATGGAAGAATTTTCTTTCCACAGGTGCGGCATTTACAGAAATTAATTTCACTAAATCCACCAACACATTAATTATTGGCCAGAATGGTGCAGGTAAATCCACTATTCTGGATGCTTTGTGTTTCGGTTTATTTGGTAAACCATTTCGTAAGATTAACAAACCACAACTATTAAATTCTATCAATGGCAAAGATGCTGTGGTTGAGGTTGAGTTTCATATTGGTCAAAAGAAATATAAAGTTATTCGTGGTATTAAACCGAATGTGTTTGAAATATACCTGAACGATGTATTGCTGAATCAAGATGCAGCTTCAAAGGATTACCAAGAGGTTTTAGAGAAGAATATTCTCAAGTTAAATTATAAATCCTTCACGCAAGTTGTCATTCTTGGTTCAGCATCCTTTGTACCGTTCATGCAACTATCTGCCGCTGACCGTAGAACCATCATTGAAGATTTATTAGACATACAAATATTCTCGTCAATGAATGCCATTGTCAAAGAAAAAATGTCGGCACTAAAAGATGGTATCACCAAATCAAAATATGATATCAAACTTGTAGAAGAAAAAATCAATCTACAGATGCAGAACATTGAAGAAAATAAAAAGAACAATGATGCAGAGATTGGCCGAAAACTGGCACAGATTGGTGAATCAAAAAGGCAAATGAGTGCATTACAAAATGATGTTGAAAAGATAAACAGACACGTTTCAATATTGCAAAGCAAAGTTGGTGACAAGAAAGAAAAACTTGACAAGAAAGCCAAGGGTTTATTTCAAATCAAAGGTAAGGTTCAAACCAATATTGATAGAAATGAAAAGGAGATTCAGTTTTATGAAAGCAATCACGACTGTCCTACCTGTAAACAATCAATTACACCTGAATGGAAAGATTCTCAAGTTAAAGAAAAGACAGAGAAAATTACTACACAGAGAACTGGCCTCCAGGAGATTGAAGAAGAACTAAAAAAGGTAACTGATGAAGTAACATCAATCACCAATATTCTTACTCATATCAATGAACACAATGGTGAAGTCATCAAACACAATTCTACCATATCTGCCATCAGTAGTTATATTACCAAATTAAATGATGAGATAGATGAGTTGACCAAAAAAGGTGTTGATACAGAGGGTGCTGACCAAAAGTTAACTGAACTTAAACAAGAACTTGAAACTTATAATCAATTATACAAAGAACAGTTATCCGAGAAACATTACCATGAATTTGCAGGTACGTTATTGAAAGATGGTGGTATTAAAACCAGAATCATTAAACAGTATCTGCCGATTATGAACAAGTTGATTAATAAGTATCTGACTGCCATGGACTTCTTTGTCAACTTCAACATCAACGAAAACTTTGAAGAAACAATTAAGAGTAGACACCGTGATGAATTCTCTTATGCCAATTTTTCTGAAGGTGAGAAGATGCGTATTGACTTGGCTCTGTTGTTTACATGGAGACAGATTGCTAAGTTAAAGAATTCTACCAATACGAACCTATTGATATTGGATGAAGTGTTTGATTCAAGTTTAGATACCGTTGGTACGGAAGAATTTCTAAAGTTGATTAATGAAATGGGTACAGATACAAATGTGTTTGTTATTTCCCACAAAGGTGACCAACTCTTTGACAAGTTTAGGTCTATTATTAAGTTTGAAAAGAAAAACAATTTTTCAAGGATTGCAAAATGAGTGAAATAATTACATTTAATACAGATAGTAATACTGTACAACATCAAATTCAAAAATATGAACCAAGTTGGAACATTGTAAATAATCTTGTTTATTATCAAAATGTTGTTGAGAAACAAGTTAGAGGATGGTTATATGTACATGACCATGCTTTGATTCATATGATTATGAAAGATATCCAAAAAAATATTGAAGGTGATATCTGTGAAATTGGTGTGGCTTTTGGAAGAAGTGCAATTGCTCTTTCTAATTATAGACCAATTACTGATAGATTGTATTTGTATGATATATATTTTGAAAATGGATTGACTGAAAGTAATCTTAAAGAGTATGGCACATCAGAGAATATTGAATGGAGATTACAAGATACAACTAAATTGACAACAGATACAATTGAATTTAATAAACCATTACGTTTGTTACATATTGATGGTTGTCATGAAGATATGGCTGTATATAATGACCTAAAAAACTTTAGTACCAAAATGTCTAAAGATGGTGTGATTGTTGTCGATGACTATTCTGATCCAGAATATCCAGGTATTAACAGTGCTACGTTACGGTTTTTATATGAGAACAAAGATTGGGTTATGTTTGCAATAGGTTCAAATAAAGCATTTCTATGTCATATCAATAATCGTTTATGGTATATTACTAAAACATTAGAACATATCAGAGAACACAATAAATTTGGTTTGGATTTTAAAACACACATGAGAGATATTAATGGTCTAAATGTTTTATTATGTTGTTCTAGAGAACCTAATGATATAGATGAAAATTCTATAGACTCTCCTGTTATTATTGGTTAAAAAGGATTTAAAATGAGTAATGAGGATATTGTCCTATATGACACCGAAGAAGAAGCCAAAGTTAAAGTCGATATAAAAACGTTTGACTTAGTTCCTGCTGATTGGCCTATTCTCTACAAACCAATAGAAGAATTTGATTTCAGTAAACCACCAGTCGATCCAAATCAATTTGCATCTACATTGGTAGAGACTTGCAAGAAACATAATGGTTTTGGTTTATCTGCCAATCAATGTGGTTATCCATATCGTGTATTTGTTATGGGTACCGATGATGATTATGTGGCATTCTTTAATCCTAAAGTCATTAAAACTGAGGGTGAATCACACATGGAAGAAGGATGTTTATCGTGGCCATTATTAACCTTGAGAATTACCAGACCTAAAAAAGTTTGGGTAGAATACCAGGATTTCACAGGTGTGAAAAAAGAGGCAATCTTTGATGGCATATCTGCAAGATGTTTCCTCCATGAGCTTGACCATATGAACGGAATCATGTATACTTCAAGGGTAAAACCTCTTGCGTTACAGTTTGGACTTAAAAAACTGGAAAAGATTAGACGCAAATACTTTAACCCTAAGATGATGAAACAATTAACTAATGGCAACCAAAAAGCACATACCTGATGTAGAAGAACAATGGCGTACATGGTCTGAAGAATTCACTTCAGACCGATTTGAACATATTGATACCGATACACTTAAAGAAACTCTCATCAAAGATTTAACTTACGCATCACAAATGGATGTGCGTGAGTATACTTTGTACCAGAAATGGTGTGAAGTGCATGAGAAGTATCCCACAAGAACTATTACTACATTATTTGGTGATGACCACCAGTTGATTGATGTTGGTCAAAAAACATTGGTCGATAAAGTCAAAACAAATTTCTGGATGCCAGAGGGTCCAGATGATTATGAAAAATTAAAACCAAAATTAGTATTATCCAATGGTGATTTGGCAGAAACGTGGAATACGATTCGCACCTTTTCATCAACAATGAAAAACAATTCTAATATTGGTCGTAACCTTTACTACACAATCGTAGATGAAGTAACAGGTAAATATCTAGGCGTTATTTGTATATCATCCGACTTCTTGGATTTGACTCCAAGAGATAAAGAAATTGGTTGGGCCAGAGATGTTAAGACACAACAAGGCATGATTAATCACACTGCCATCGGTTCTACAATCGTTCCCCTACAACCACTAGGTTTTAATTATATGGGCGGTAAGTTATTGGCATTGTTATGTCTTGCTGATACAGTACAGAATGATTGGAAAAGACAATATGGTGATGTTCTTGTTGGAGTTACAACTACTTCTCTTTATGGAAATACTAAGTCCGGTGGTCTATCTCAGTATGATGGCCTTGAACACTGGAACAAAATGGGTTTCTCTAGTGGTTCAGTTGCTTTTGAACCTACGAAAAAGACCATGAGAATGGTATACGATTGGGTAAAAGAGAATCATACACGCCGTTACTTTGAATGGTGGGAAGCCAAGAATCCAAAAGGTCTTCCTTTGAAACGTGACCACAAGAATCGTACATTAAACTTTGCGTATGGTAAGTTGGATATTCCAAAACATCTTATTCGTACCGAACATCAACGTGGAATTTATTTTTCTCCGTTGTATAATAACACCAATGAATATCTCCGCAAAGAGATTGGTGATGAACAACTGGTAAAGTCTTTTGACACCAGTGAAGAAGCTTTGGCAAACATTTGGAAAACCAAATATGCTAAAGGACGAATATCAATGTTGAAAAAGAAGAATACAGTTTCTTATGAAAACCTATTCTACGATGATTTGATATTCATGTCTTGGGAAGAAACCAAGGCTAAATATCTGCCGCAAGTTGGCAGATAAAAAAGTATACCGCAAGGATACTTGACACACACACTAAATAGTGTTATGATGTGAATACTTGTGAGAACAAGATTATTTTATTAACTTTGTCATTTGGAGATTTATTATGACTACAAAACTATCTGCTAAGGAAAAGATCCTTAAATTTTTGAGCAAAACAGAAGGTTACAACACCTTGACAGTCGCACAGGCTCGTGCTCGTTTCAAAATCCAAAACGTTTCTGCTCGTGTAGAAGAACTTCGTAAAGAAGGTCATTGCATCTACACTAACAAGAAAACTCTTGCTGACGGCAGAAAAATTTCTATCTACCGTTTGGGAAAACCAAGCCGTGAAATTGTACGTCACGCTATCGCTGCAGGTTACCGTTTCGGCGCTTAATCAGTGAATGATGGGGAGTACCACTTTGGTGGTCTCCCCTTTTTTATATTTTTGGAGAGATAATGGAAATTTCAATTAAAAAAGAAGAGCTTCAAAAGAAAAGTATATTTGTTGCAACACCAATGTATGGTGGTATGAATCATGGCTTATATGCCAAGGCTTGTTTAGACTTACAGGCAATCTGTATGCAATATGGAATCGCAGTTAAATTTTCATTTCTTTTCAATGAATCTTTAATCACACGGGCAAGAAACTATCTAGTCGATGAGTTCGTAAACCGTTCTGATTGTACACACCTATTGTTCTTAGATGCTGACATTCACTTTAATCCACAAGACGTTATTGCTCTTTTGGCATTAGATAAAGATGTTGTTGGTGGACCTTATCCTAAGAAAGCCATCAAGTGGCGTTCTGTTAAAAGGGCCATGGAAAGAAATCCAAACATTGATTTAGGTGTATTGGAAAAAGTTACTGGTGATTATGTTTTCAATCCAGTTAAAGGTACTGCACAGTTTAATGTTTCCGAACCACTAGAAGTTTTGGAAATTGGTACTGGTTTTATGATGGTAAAACGTGAAGTGTTTCCTAAATTTGCGGAACAATATCCACAACTTCGTTACAAACCTGACCACGTTGGCCAAGCACACTTTGATGGTTCACGTTACATTCATGCCTATTTTGATACAATCATTGATACAGTTGATTCTGCAACGGGTGGCGGTACAGACCGTTACTTGAGTGAAGATTATATGTTCTGTCAACTCTGGCGTAAAATGGGTGGACAAATTTGGTTGTGTCCTTGGATGCGAACAGACCACATTGGTACCTATCACTTCAAAGGTGATATGCCAGCAGTCGCCAATTTCGTTGGAGAAATGTAATGACTGATGATGTTGTCAAAGCATCACAAACGGCCACCGGTGGTCGTAAGTTTGACGGTGACAAACTAGAATATGGTTTGTTGCCACCTCTTGCTCTTGAAGCCACTGTTGATGTACTAACATTTGGTGCTCAAAAGTATGAGAGAGATAATTGGAAACACGTACCTGATTCTAAACGCAGGTATTATGATGCACTTCAACGGCATCTATGGGCATGGAAGAAAGGTGAAATCCTTGATCCAGAATCTGGCAAACACCACCTGGCTCATGCGATGTGCTGCTTGATGTTTTTGTATGAACATGATATACTCTATTCATGTTAAATTTTATAATGAGGAACACAAATGAAAATTTCTAATGAGACACTGACGGTTCTAAAGAACTTTGTTGGTATCAATGCAAGTATTGAATTCAAAAAAGGAAACAAGATTGCAACAATTTCTCCCACAAAAACTGTACTGGCAAAAGCCACGGTTACAGATACTTTCCCGCAAGACTTTTGTATTCATGACCTGAACCAGTTCTTGTCTGTACAGTCTCTGTATAAAGATGGTGAGATTGATTTTGATGACAAGCACGTTATATTTAAATCTGGTCGTAAGAAACTTAACTATCGTACCACATCACGTAATGTTATCGTTACAGTACCAGAAAAAGAATTGAATCTTCCATCGGTTGATGCATCATTCTCTTTGACTGCTGATGACTTGGCTAACATTATGAAATCATCTGCTGTGTTGCAATCACCTAACGTTGCCATCATGTCTGATGGTGATAAGATTTATGTTACATCATTTGATGCTAATGATGATGCAGCACACGTTAACTCTACAGAAATTACCGATGGTAATGGTTCTGTGTTCAAGGCAGTTTTCTTAACAGAGAATCTAAAGATGATGCCTGATTCTTACAACGTGGAAATTTCATCAAAAGGTTTGGCGTCCTTCAAAAACACCAAAGGCGATATTCAATACTGGATCGCCATTGAAGCTAAACATTCTAAATTCGGAGAGTAATATGATTTGGTTAACAGATGCCGTTAATAAACATAAAGTTGCAATAAACCCACTTTACATCGTGGCTGTATTTCAAGTACCTGAATCAACAGATGAAAAACAAAATGAACTTGTTGGTAAAACTGCAATCAACTTAACTACTGGTAGTATCATTGTTGAAGAAACTGAATATGATGTTGTTGGAAGGATGACCGCAGTATGACTAAAGTAAATACATTATTTGGTTCTTTTGATGAAGAACAACTAAAGAAACTCAAAGGTTATATTGATGAAATGGTTCATCACATGAGTAAGAACCAAGGCAACAACGATGCAATTAAAGATATTGTGGACTTTGCACATGATGAATTGAAAATTCCTAAGAAGATTGTCAAACGTATGGCAAAGACACAATTTAAAAATTCATTCCAAACTGAGGTTGCCGAATCAAAGGAGTTTGAAGCTCTGTTTGAAAGTATGAATGAGGTGAAATGATGGGTGAAATTAGAATGTGGACCGATAAGACTCAATACATTGCTGTATTGAGAAAAGAAATTCAAGTTTTAAAAACTCGTTATAATCCTGATGTAGAAGGCACTGGCCATTTCAATACAGCAATCTCTGTATTAGAAGAACGTGTCAAAGAACTTGAAGTCGAAATGACTTGGCCTTTCCCGGCCTAAATTGATTTATTATATTATGGAGTATTTGAATGAACGAGCATATGCTTTGGGTGGAGAAGTATCGCCCTAAAACCGTTGAAGAATGTATTTTGCCTGAGGCAACAAAGGCAACTTTTCAAGAGTATGTAAACCGTAAAGAGATTCCAAATCTTCTTCTATCAGGTACTGCTGGTGTTGGTAAAACAACCATCGCAAAAGCCTTGTGTGAAGAAGTTGGTTGTGATTACATTGTCATCAATGGTTCTTCTGAACGTGGTATCGGCACCATGCAAAACCAAGTGATGAACTATGCAACAGCAATGAGTCTTTCTGGTGGCCGTAAAGTTGTTATCCTTGATGAGGCCGATAACTTAACAACAGATGCTCAAAAGGCCTTGCGTGGCATTATCGAAGAAGTTGCTGCAAATTGTTCCTTTATTTTTACTTGTAACTTCAAAAGTAAAATCATGGATGCAATTCATTCTCGTTGTACTGTTATTGATTTTAAAATCAATGGTAGTAAAGCCAAGATGGCTACACAGTTTTTTAAACGTGTAGAATGGATTCTCAAAGAAGAAAATGTCACCTACGACAAAGAAGTTGTAGCTGCCATCATCACCAAACATTTTCCAGATAATCGCCGTGTTCTAAATGAGTTACAAAGATATTCTGTGTCTGGAAATATTGACAAAGGCATTCTTGCTTCTGTTGCTGATATTAACTTATCAGACCTTGTCAAGTCATTAAAGAACAAGGACTTTGCGTCCTGTCGTAAATGGGTCACATCAAACTTAGATAGTGATCCAACAACTATATTCCGTAAACTGTATGATACATTGTATGAGGTGTTGGAACCTAATTCTGTTCCTCAGATGGTTCTGATACTTGCTAAGTATCAATATCAGGCAGCTTTCGTTGCAGACCATGAGATTAATCTTATTGCCTGTTTGACAGAAATTATGGTAGAATGTTCTTTTAAGTGAGATGATTATGAATAATATGAGTAACGTTGATAAAATTTCAGAACTTGGTCTTGTTGGTGAGAAGATTGTAGTCAATATGTTGAACAAACTTCATCCTGAATTACGGATTGTTTTTTCAACCAACAAATATGATAGTGAAAAAGATATGTTAGTTGATGACAAGAAGGTTGAAGTCAAAACACAATCACCTTTCATTATGAAAAATGCTTTTACATTCAGACCAAATCAACTTAGAAAGTGCCAATCGGTTGATGTATTGTATATCGTATCGGTTCCACATCCTACATGGAAACATCATTCTGATGGATGTGTGTATCGTGTCGTACCTTCTGAATTTAAGTACCAAACTTGGGTAGATAAAAAAGGTATCTCACGTATTCTTATTCCTATTAATCAACCAGCAGTCATTCAAGTCTACAAAATTGATGATGCGGACATTACGGAACTAATGAAGTACAGCACAACGGGGTATTGATATGAGTCCGTTTGATTATGTTGATTTTATTTTTCGTAAGAAAAAGCCCGATGAAGAACTGGACTTTAAAGACTATGCACCGTTTATTGTAAATAGGTCTTTGTCTTATCACCTGGATTGTATTCTTTATGCAAATGACATGAACTTGCATCCAGGTCTAGACAAGGATATGCAATACCAGTATTTTCTAAATAGTATTAGACCGATGAAACGGGGTTTTCAACCTTGGCAAAAGTCTAAAACTGACGAGAATATTGAGTGTGTGAAAGCCTATTTTGGTTATTCTAACGCCAAGGCCAAAGAGGCCCTACGTATTCTCTCCGATGAACAAATCGCTGTAATAAAAACAAAAACAGATACGGGCGGAGTGAAGAATAATGGTAAATCTTAATGACCTAATTGAAGTAACATTAAATGAAAAAGACGATTTTTTAAAAGTACGTGAAACGTTAACACGTATTGGTGTAGCTTCTAAAAAAGACCAAATTTTATATCAATCATGCCACATACTCCACAAACGTGGACAATATTATGTGGTGCATTTCAAAGAACTATTTGCCTTGGATGGAAAACCAACAGACATTTCAGAGAGTGATTTAGCACGTAGGAATGCCATTGCAAACCTATTGGAAGATTGGGGATTGGTTAAACTGGTAAATCCTAAACAGACGGAAGTACCAGAACCTATTTTCTTATCACAAATCAAAATAATTTCTCATAAAGAAAAAGATGATTGGCAATTGATACCAAAATACAATATTGGTAAAAAACCGAATAATGGTTGACACTCAGTATAAATACTGATATAATCTCAGTCCCTTGGGATGGGAAAGTCAAAGGTGGAACCTGGTCCTACCGAGACTCAATACTCCAGGAAAAAAGGTGCTCCACCTACCTTAGGAGCGTTAGTAAAACGGGCAAACGATATTGTCGCTGGAGAACGTAACCAGTACCTTAACCGATACGCCTTCGGGGTATCAATTTTTAATCTCGCTTTTAGGAGAAACACATGACTTACATTAAAGATGTATTTGGTAATGACTTTGGTTGGAGCAAAATCCAACCGTTCACCGTAGGTTTTGATGATACATTAACACTTATGCGTGAAGCTGCAGCAGCTGCAACTAAGGCCGCATCCTATCCTCCATACAATATCAAACAAGTAAAAGAAAACAAGTACGTCATTGAGATGGCAGTTGCTGGTTTTGCTAAGTCTGATATTGAGATGACTTTGGAAGGAAATAAACTCGTAATTAAAGCCGCATCTAAAGATGATGATTCTGAAGATTATCTGTACAAAGGTATTGCAAACCGTGGGTTTGAACGCACCTTTACTCTTGCAGATAAAGTAGAAATCAAGGATGCAGAGATGATGAATGGTATGCTTAAAATTTGGCTAGAAAATATGGTCAAAGCACAAGACGCCATTAAGAAAATCTCCATCAAGGAGAGTGATGACAAATGATTCAACTAATTAACAACTTCTTTAAGCGAATAAGTGGTAATTACGGAAATGATTTGGAATCATATATTACCTCTAGGGACCCCAAGAACGAAGGCGATGTTGAAAGACTGACGCTTGAATATAATACCAGGTTATTACAAAACCGTTATTATTAAAACGAAAGGGGTTGCTTGACAACCCCTTTTTTTGCCTATATAATACTCACTATGAAAACAGAAAAACCATTTATCAAAAAAGTCCGTGTGAAAACCACACATGAAACTTATTTCGTTTGCGGACCAGAAACCAAAGAAATTGATGGTGTGCAATTTGTTTATGTAATCAAGAACATTGGTATTCGTGATACGCCAAAATTAATGCGTAAAGATTCTTTGGAGTATGTCAAATAATTTGCCCATATAGCTTAATGGTAAAGCAGGCGACTCATAATCGCTTGAGTGGGAGTTCAATTCTCTCTGTGGGCACCAAATAATATGAAACAAAAATTTCGTGATGCTTATATGAAAGTGGCCGAGACATTTGCAGAATTGTCCTCGGCTCGTAGACTTCATGTTGGTGCCATTGTAGTCAAAGAAGATAGAATCATATCTATTGGTTACAATGGTATGCCTTCAGGTTGGGACAATAATTGTGAATATGAAGAAATTTATGATTATAAATTCAATGATGAACATTATCAATTAAAAACTAGACCTGAGGTACTTCATGCTGAAACAAATGCGATTGCCAAGTTGGCTAAATCTACAGAATCTGGTGACGGTGCTACTATGTTTGTTACCCATGCTCCATGTATGGACTGTGCCAAACTTATCTACCAAAGTGGTATTAACTGTGTTTTATATCGGAACTCTTATAAGTCTGATGATGGTATCAATTTTCTGGCCAAGGCTGGTGTCTCTGTGGAAAAACTAAATAATCAGGAGTTCTAATGTTTTAATTTAACTTACAGGAGACTTACATGAATATAAAAATAGTAAACTGTCCTGACAAAGATTTTAAACCATTTATTGAACGTGCCGCAAAATATTTTTCTGAAGAACTGATACCAAATAAAAGAATCCGTAACAACTGTTATACAGTAATTATTTTTAATGATAAGATTACTGAGTTTGGTTCTGCTGAAATAGTTGCTTATAATACATTAAAAAAAGCCAGAGAATTTAAAATAGAAATACATCCAGGTATTGGTGTACGAAATATATTTGAAACATTAGCACATGAAATGGTTCACGTAAAACAATATGTGGACGGAGAATTAAATGATAGTATGACGAGTTGGCGTGGTAAGAAAGTCAACTCTGATGATATAGATTATTGGTTACAACCATGGGAATTGGATGCATTGGGCAGAGAACAAGGACTTTTAACCAATTTTGCAATCAAAGAAAATCTATGGGAAGTCTTTGAAGGATTCAGAGACCCATCAGCACCAATAGAAAATGTTCCAATATATTGGAAAAATATTTAAAATGACCGCTTGCCAAAAACAAAAAGCTCCTATATAATAACACTATGAACAAATTAAACCTTAACTCCTTTAAATCTCAGCAAGAGTATCGCTCAATTAGTACACCTAATTGCGCCGATATGCCATGGGCGGTGGACAGGGGATTTGTATAACGTAATAGAAAATACTACAAACACAAAACCCCTAGGCCTAAAAATCTAGGGGTTTTTTGTTTTGGTGTTGTCATTTCACAACAACCAACTTGACAAGATGGTAGATTTATTCTATACTCTTGTTTGTTCTTTAAAAATTTGTTGTAGTTTATTGGGGTATAGCATAGTGGTAGTGCTGCGGACTTTGAATCCGTAGGTCCTTGTTCGATTCAAGGTACCCCAGCCATATAAAAGCACACTTTAGGTTCAGTTATTCTTAGAGATAGCTAACAGCACTTAGTAAGGGTGCCTAGTGTGTTTCTATATGGAAGATGATGCAGCGGTGTTGGTACTGCGACCAGCCTTGAAAACTGGGTTCTCAGAAATGGGATGGGGTTCGACTCCTCCGTCTTCCGCCAAATTTGGAGATTGGGCAGGATGGTAATGCAGCAGATTGCTAATCTGTCATCGTAGTGATACGGTGAGTGGGTTCGATTCCCACAGTCTCCGCCAAATGTGTAGGTGTGACCCGAATGGTTAGGGAACGGATTGCAACCCCGTTTTATGCAGGTTCGACTCCTGCCACCTACTCCATAATACGAAAGTATTAGTTGTTGAAATACAACATGATGGTTGACAAAAGATGTGGTTGTGTTATACTTCTTTCATCGGTTGAGAAATCAATTGAGGTTGTTTCAAAAAGCGAGACACGCTAGCAATAGCAAAAAGTTAAGCAGGAAACATTAAATGAGGCTGTGCCTCAGCCACTGTTCTTTAAAAATTTGTTGTAGTTATTTGCACCGTTCGTCTATCGGTTAGGACGCTGCCCTTTCAAGGCGGAAAGACCAGTTCGATTCTGGTACGGTGTACCATACTAAAGCATATTAGGTTACCAAGCCAGTAGGTAATTTAGTTCACCCCCAACTGACGGAGTTGGAATGACTAAGTTACATGAAAGATGGAAACGAAACTGTTTTGATGCAGTGGATACGGTGGTCACGCTGGAACAACTTGGCAAGTAATGTGGTTAACAGACAAGTCCGTGGACGGCACGGTAGGGCAGGATCAAAACTGTTATTTCTGTTAAACATCCTAATGTCTTTTAGTATGGTAATTTGGAGGTATAACTTAACGGCTAAAGTAGTAGGCTTTTAACCTATTAATCAGAGTTCGATTCTCTGTGCCTCTACCAAAGAATATGGATGTGTAGGAAAATTGGTAACCCCAGGAGACTGTAAATCTTCCGCCTCAGCGCATTGTTGGTTCAAGTCCAACCGCATCCACCAAATTTGGTCTCAAAGTGTTCACGGACGCACGTATGCCTGTCACGCATAAAGAAGGGGATCGTTACCCCTTGGGACCGCCAAGTAATTGTTGTAAAGGAAAAGAAAATGAATATAAATGATATGGTTGGAAAAGTGTTCACATCGGTGACACAAGATGGTTATGAAATGGTGTTTAAGAATGATACTGAATTATTCAGATTCTATCATTATCAAAATTGTTGCGAATCAGTTTACATTGAAAGCGTTGTAGGCGATTTATCAGATTTAGAAGGTGAACCACTTTTGATTGCTGAAGAAGTATCAGGTGAAATACCAGAACCTAAAGAAAATGAATACATTGAATCTCGCACATGGACATTTTACAAATTTGCTACACGCAAAGGTTATGTTGATGTTCGTTGGTTGGGAGAATCAAACGGTTACTATTCTGAATCAGTAGATTTAGAATATGAGTTAGTATAAAGAATATTCCAGAGTAGCACAGCGGTAGTGCAGTTGACTGTTAATCAATTGGTCGTAGGTTCGATCCCTGCCTCTGGAGCCAAAGCCGTTCCGCTTTGTTAGCGGATACTGTGACCCGCAGGATAGAAGTGAGGTGACTCTCACGGGTGGTAGTCTTTAAACCGAAAGGCCGCTGGCAGTGCGAGAACGGTCCTGGTCGGGAAGCGGGTGGAGGTCGTGCGTGATGTTGTCGTGGATTATTCGTCTAGTCCGATGATTGATGCGATATAATTACCGCCGCAGGACGCAGAGCATTTTATTTAGCCCTACTAGTATAATGGCATTACAGTGGTTTTGTAATCCTCTGATGGCAGTTCGATTCTGTCGTGGGGCACCAATTTTCTCGGTGTGGTGAAATGGTATCATTCGTGGTTTGGGGCCATGTGGCGGGGGTTCGATTCCCTCCACCGAGACCAGTTTTTTTTGGGGCTGTTAGTTAAATGGGATAACATCGGTTTTGCAAGTCGAGATTGGGAGTTCGATTCTCCCACGGTCCACCATTTTTTTAGGAGTAGTATATGAAGCGAAAGATAACCGTCAAGGAACGTAACTGTTTCGTTCGCTTGGCATTGTTTAGAAAAGCAGGTGTTCATCGTAAGACTAATAAGGCCTTGCGTAAAGCACAAAATCAAATACCTTTGGGGGTATAACTTAACGGCTAAAGTAGTAGGCTTTTAACCTATTAATCAGAGTTCGATTCTCTGTGCCTCTACCATATAAAAACACATTAGAGATAAGCAGGAACTTGTGGCCACGAGGTCGCCTCGTCTAGTGTGTTTCTATATGGTGATGTAGCTCAACCGGCAGAGCAACTCCTTCATACGGAGAAGGTTGGGGGCTCGGTTCCCTCCATCACCACCAATATGGGTCTTTAGCTCAGTGAACAGAGCTCTTGGCTACGAACCAAGAGGTCGGGGGTTTGAATCCCTCAAGACCCTCCATAAATACCTCTTGTAGCTCAATGGTAGAGCACCCGCTTGATAAGCGGTAGACGTAAGGTTCGATTCCTTTCGAGAGGACCAAATATCTCGATGGTGTAATGGCAGCATAGCAGTCTCCAAAACTGTTGGTTGGGGTTCAAGTCCCTATCGGGATGCCAATTTTATATAAGGTGATTAATATGAAAAAGTTCGACATACAGGAAGTAAAAGAATTCCTTGCAAGTCAAGGACCAGAAACCAAAGTGTACCTTGGTGCCGATTCTGAAAGAATCAGAATTAATGGTGTTTGGTATGCTGATTATGCATTGGCTGTCGTAGTTCATATTGATGGCCGTCACGGTTGTAAAATTTTCGGTTTCGTTGACCGTGAATTAGATTATGACCACAAGAAAAGTAAACCTGCTATGAGACTGATGACCGAAGTTTACAAGGTATCAGATTTGTTCCAAGAATTGGCCGATGTATTAGAAGATTTTCATGTTGAAGTTCATTTGGACTTAAACAAATCAGATGAATTCGGAAGTTCTTGTGTTGTACAGCAAGCAATTGGTTATATCAAAGGTACCTGTAACATGACACCAATGGTTAAACCAGATGCACCTGCTGCAAGTTTCTGTGCTGACAGATTGAAAAGAATTCTGGCAGAACAAGAAGCCGTATAATCTCCTACATAGGGGTTTAACCCCTAGGAGATTACAATGGCAAGAAAACCTAATTTAGCAAAAACTGCTAACAGAGATGTAGCAGTTGGTCACGGTATAGAAAGAAGTCCAAAGTGGCCAGGTGTACAGAAATTACATTTAAAATTTCATCCCGTTTGTGAATCATGTGGTTCTTCAAAGAATCTAAATGTACATCACAAAAAACCATTTCATCTTTTTCCTGAACATGAATTAGATATGAATAATCTAATTACACTTTGTATGGATGAAGAAAAAGAATGTCACATTAAAATTGGTCACGGTGACAATTTCAAAGATTATAATCCAGATGTAGAAGTTGATGCACAAAAAGTTCGTGCTGATATTTCTTTGTTTGAATCTGTGGCAGAAGAAGCCAAGAAAAAAAGATTAATTGCTTAATCTATGGAGAAATTAGTTTAGTGGTAAAACCACGGGTTGTGATTCCGTTATCACCAGTTCGATCCTGGTATTTCTCCCCAATTTATGCCTTGTTAACTCAGCGGTAGAGTAGCGCTTTTACACAGCGAAGGTCGGCAGTTCGATCCTGTCACAAGGTACCATTATGCCGATATAGCTCAGGTGGTAGAGCAGTAGACTGAAAATCTATGTGTCGTAAGTTCAACTCTTACTATTGGCACCATATGTTGTTAAAACAAATTCATCTTTTTTAGGTGGATTTGTTTTAGGAATATCAGATAAAACAAACTCGGCTGGTTGACAATAAGAAGAACGTGTTTTATACTCCTCATTTGAGAATAAACGATATAAAATATCAACTGTAGATTGTTGTGAGTAAGGTATTGTCATATAAGTATTTATTTGCCCCGGTGACGGAATTGGTATACGTGTTTGCCTTAGAAGCAAAATTTTAGGAGTTCGAGTCTCCTCTGGGGCACCAAACATTCTGGCGTTAGTATAATGGATAATACAGAAGGCTTCTACCCTTTTAATGTGGGTTCGATTCCTGCACGCCGGACCATTTTTTTAGGAGTTTATTATGCCATCAGTATTTCTTACAAGTGACACACATTTTGGTCACGCTGGTGTGTGTAGATTTCTCCGTGATGACGGTGTGACGAAGCTTAGGCCATGGGACAATCCTGATGATATGGATGAAGAAATGGTAAAGCGATGGAACGAAACAGTCAGGCCAAATGATAAAGTATATCATCTTGGTGATGTTGTTATCAACCGCAAAGCACTTAGCATTATGCATAGACTTAACGGTGATAAAGTTCTGATTCGTGGTAACCATGATATCTTCCGTGATGATGAATATAGGCAACACTTTCGTGAGCTACGTGCTTATCATGTAATGAACGGAATGATTCTGTCTCATATTCCCATTCATGAGGAAAGTCTTGGTCGTTTTGGTGTTAACATTCATGGACACCTTCACGCCAATCGTGTTCAGGTTCGTGGGTTTAATAAGAAACCAATGGGTATTGATAACAGATACCATTGTGTTTGTGTTGAACAAACAGATTTCAGACCGATTCTTTTTGAAGATGTTATTAAACGAATCAAAGAAGAAGGTGGTGAGGTTGGTTTCAAAAATGGAAACGGACCTGCCATGTGATGCGAGTATGGGGGAATTGGTAGACCCAGCAGACTTAAAATCTGCCGCTTATGGTGTGCCGGTTCGACTCCGGCTACTCGTACCAAAAAATAATGCTTGACTTCTTATAAAGAAGCCTATATAATATACGCATGATGCGGGTATGGTGCTAGTGGTAACACAAGACCTTGCCAAGGTTTAGTTGTGAGTTCGATTCTCACTACCCGCTCCAAGTAACTACAACAAATTTATGCGGGATTAGTTTAATGGTAAAACAGCAGATTTCCAATCTTCGGTCATCAGTTCGATTCTGATATCCCGCTCCATTATATGCGGTTTGTAATAGTACGATATTGAGGTACCACCTTTATATTATCTGAGCAAAGCAGACAACCGCTCCATTTTTTTGAGGTCATTATGAATATTACACCATTAGGAAATAGAATCGTTATTGAACGTATTGAGGGTTCTAAGAAAACAGATTCAGGAATTATTTTAAAAAGTTCTGATGAACCAGATAAAGCAAAAGTTATATCTATTGGTCCTAAGGTTGATGAAGTAGAAGTTGATGATGTTGTTCTAGTGAATTGGAATGCAGCAGTGAAGTCAGGTGATTATTATGTTATCACTATTGACCATGTAGTATTCATTTACGGAGAATAAAATGTCTGACGGTGGCAAAGGTTCAAGTCCAAGACCTTTTAGTGTTTCTAAGGAAGAGTTTGCGAAAAACTATGATGCAATCTTTCGTAAACTTTCACCTAAAGAAGTAGAAGATGCTAAGGCTGAACAAGAAGAATTTGATAGGATTTTAGAACAAAATCGTTTAAGAGATAAAAAATAATAGTGCGGATTGGTGAAATGGTATCACAGTGGGCTCATAATCCTCAGTTCCGGTTCGACTCCGAGGTCCGCTACCAATTAATGTTTTGTGTACCACCACACAAACGATAATATCATAATGGAAACAATTATTCCAAAAGCCAAATAATATAGAAAAAACTTCAGTAGGCCTACTACGTCAAATACCCATTCCAAAAATGTGTATTGTTGTTTTTTCATTTTGGTGTTATAAGTTCTTTATTTTTTTCAAGGTTCTGTTCATCCAAATATTGAATAGCCTTTTTAATCTTCTCAGCTTCATATCTTTTTTGCTTTTCTAATTCTTCTCGGTATGTTTTGTTTTTTAGTTCTGGCCATCTTTCATCTTTATTATAAGATAACCAGGTCCAAAATCCTGCCATAACTAAACACAACACAATAAATGCTACAAACAAACCAAATTCTAATTTATATTTTTCTATTCTTTCAGCTCTTTTTTTAGCTTTAACTTCTTCCTCTTTCATTTGTTTAGCAATAAGAACTTTTTGTTGAGCACCTAACTCTTTGGTCATTTCTTCAACTTCAGTAAACAATGCACCAAGTTCTGGTGGTGATTGATATATCATCAATTCACGGAGTTCTGTACCCATTTGTTCCAATTGTTTTTTCATTAGAACACGTTGCAAGGCACGTTTAGCTAAACTGGCACCACCCGTATAAACTTCTGTTTTACTACGGCGTTCTTCTTCTTCTAAAACTGCTATACACTTAAAATAGTTATCATAGTATTGACCAAGATAGTCACCAATTTCTGCATAGATGTTAGTTGTATCGTTGCTCTTTTTATTCAATTCAACTACACGAGCCTTTTCTTCTACAAATTGTTTCTTGGCTTCTGGTGATGCTGGTTTTCCTGGTGGATGTGCGTTGTGGAACTGGTCGTCCAAATCCTTGAGGACTGCTTTAACATCCCCAGCGGCACTTTTTATATCTTTGTATAACTGACAACCTTTTTTGACAGCGGCAACTGCACCGTTGGCCAAGGCAAAGAGTGTGAACGGATCCATTTTGTACCATTTTTTCTATTGACAGCATAATGAAAAACTGATATAATGTTCATTCAACTCAAACTATATAATTATTTATGTGGTCCAATCTATTAACAACTGAAAGATATTATGAAAATACTTGCCTTTAAACTAATCACCAACGAAGAACTTATTTCCGAAGTTGAATCGGAAACCGAAACTGAATTTTTGTTATGCAATCCATTGGGTATTGCAATTGTTCGTGGTAAAGATGGTCAACCAAATGTAGGGTTTGCACCATTTCCCATTCATGCCGAACAAAAAACTGGTTCTACGCTTGCCATCAGTAAGAAAAACGTAGTATACTCTTATGTGCCTGCCGAAGATTTTATTAAGAATTATGACCAAATCTTTGGTACAGGTATCATTCTTCCAGGTCAACAACAAATTATTACAGGTTAATGTCAAGCTTCTACACAAATGTCCAGACTATTGCTGGACATATCCTCTATCGTGGTGTTCTGGATGGTAAAAGAGTAAAACAAAAAATTGAATACTCACCATCCCTATACATCCAATCCAACAAGAAAACTGAATATCGTTCATTAGATGGCGAGGTATTGCAACGCAAGTTGTTTGGTAATATCTATGAAGCCAAAGACTATTTGGATAAATTCAAAGATGTTTCTAATGCCAGAATATTTGGTAACACACGTTGGGAATATGCCTATATTGCCGAACACCATCCTGACATGGTTGAGTGGGACCAAGATAAGATTCTTGTAGCTGTCGTTGACATTGAGGTGGGTTCGGAGAATGGTTTCCCTGACCCCTATGATGCGAATGAACCTATCACAGCCATTGCTATCACCTATATCGGTCATCCACCAATCGTTCTTGGATGTGGCGACTATGTGGTACAAGGTGATGAAACATATATCAAATGCCGTGATGAATGGACTCTCTGTAAAAAGTTTATTGAAATCTGGACTCGTAAATGTCCAGACGTTATCACTGGTTGGAACACCAAGTTCTTTGATATTCCATATTTGATTAACCGATTCAATAAGATTCTCGGTGAAGATGATACAAAGAAATTATCTCCGTGGAACTTCATTAAAAATCGTACAACTAACATCAACGGGCGTCAACTGATTGCATATGAAATTGTTGGTGTTGCTTCACTTGATTACATCGAACTATATAAATGGTATGCTCCTGGCGGAAAGTCACAAGAGTCCTATCGTTTGGATAACATTGCACAAGTAGAACTTGGTGATGGTAAAATTTCTTATGATGAGTTTGAAAACCTACATCAACTTTACAAACAGAATTACCAAAAGTTTATTGAATACAACATTAAAGACGTTGACTTGATTCTCCGTTTAGAAGATAAGTTGAAGTTGATTGAGTTGGCTTTGACTTTGGCATATGATACCAAATCAAACTACGAAGATGTATTTGCACAAACACGTATGTGGGATTCTTTGACATATTCCTATCTGTTGAAACAAAATATTATTGTACCACCAAAAGTCATACAAGAAAAAGATACGGCATTTGAAGGTGCATATGTTAAAGAAGTACAAGTTGGTCTACATGATTTTGTGGCCAGTTTTGACTTGAACAGTTTGTATCCACATTTGATGATGCAATATAATATCAGTCCAGAAACTTTGGTTGAACCAGAAAACTATACAGAAGCAATGCGTAAAGTTATTTCTTCTGGTGTTACTGTTGATAAATTGTTGAATAAATCTGTTGATACATCCGAACTTGAAGGTGTGACATTGACACCTAATGGCCAATTCTTTAGAACCGACATTCAAGGTTTCTTGCCTAAGATGATGGAAGAAATGTATGAAGATAGAAAGAAGTTTAAGAAGTTAATGCTTCAGGCTAAACAAGAATATGAAAATGAAAAAGATGAATCTAAAAAGTATGAAATTGAAAAACGAATCGCCAGATATGACAATCTACAACTGGCAAAAAAGGTATCACTTAACTCTGCTTACGGTGCTCTTGGTTCTCAATATTTCAGGTTTTATGACTTACGTATGGCCTTGGGTGTAACCACTGCTGGTCAATTAAGTATCCGTTGGATTGAAAATAAAATCAACGGTTACATGAACAAACTATTATCTACAGATGAAATTGATTACGTTATCGCCTCAGACACAGACTCTATATATCTCAAGCTTGGTCCGCTTGTTGATAAAGTGTATTCTAAAAAGACGGATGTTAATCAGCTTATCTCCTTCATGGACCGTGTCTGTGAAAATAAGATTCAACCGTACATCGACAAGAGTTATCAGGAGCTTGCTACGTATGTCCATGCGTATGACCAAAAGATGCAAATGAAACGAGAAGGTCTTGCCAACAAAGGTATCTGGATTGCCAAGAAGCGTTACATTCTAAACATCTATAATAACGAAGGTGTTCAGTATGCAGAACCTAAGATGAAAGTCATGGGTCTTGAGATGGTTAAATCATCTACACCTGCCGCCATTCGTGTCAAGATGAAAGAATCTATCAAGTTGATTATCAATGGTACAGAAGATGATATCCATAAATTCATTGCTGACTTTAGAGAAGAATTCAGAAAGATGCCACCAGAAGAAATCTCTACTCCCCGTGGTATGAATGGTTTGAAAACCTATACTGATGCGGTATCAATGTATAAAAAAGGTACACCAATTCATGTGAAAGGTGCCATTCTATATAATCATCACTTGAAAGAACTTGGTTTAACCAAGAAATATGAGTTGATTAAAGAGGGTGAGAAAATCAAATACACATATTTGAAGATGCCAAATCCATTTAAAGAAACCGTTATCTCATATCCATCCAGATTGCCGAAAGAATTCGAGCTTGACAAGTATGTCGATTATGATTTACAATTCGACAAAACTTTCTTGGACCCGATTCGTGGTATTTTGGACTGCATCGGATGGAAAACTGAGAAAGGTAATTCTTTAGAGGACTTCTTTTCATGATTTTTTTGACCTTTCTAACAGCCATAGCCCTATCAGGCGTGGCTGGCTATTATTCTATTGTTGGCCTTGCCTCAATATTTCCAGGTTCATATTTGCCTGTAATGATTATGGGTTCAGTGTTAGAAACATCCAAACTTGTAACAGTATCGTGGTTGTATAATAACTGGAAACAATGTCCTCTATTAATTAAAACATACCTGTGTATGGCAGTAACCATTCTGATGCTTATTACATCCATGGGTATTTTTGGTTTCTTATCAAAGGCACATCTTGAACATTCATCCGATAATGCACCACTTCTAAACAAGATTGCAATTCTGGATGAAAAGATAAAAACGGAGAAAGAAAATGTGGATGCAAACCGCAAGATACTCAAACAGTATGATGAGATTGTGGACCAGACGATGGGTCGCACAACAGATGAAAAAGGTACGGACAAAGCGCAAGCAATACGCCGCACCCAACAGAAAGACCGTAGTAGAATATTACAAGAAATTAACCAGTCGCAAACCACCATTGCCGTATACTCGGAGGAACGTGCGCCTCTATCTAATGAGCTTAAGAAAACAGAAGCGGATGTTGGGCCAATCAAATATATTGCCGCCTTACTCTACAGTGAAACGGTTAATGCTGACATCCTTGACAAGGCGGTACGATTAGTAATTCTGTTGATTATTGTGGTGTTTGATCCATTGGCTGTGTTGTTATTGATTGCTGCCAATATGTCGATGAGAAAACCAGAATCACCAAAACCGGCTGTTAAAGAAACAGAGATGCAGGAAGAAATGGACATTCCAGTTTTTGTTCCAAAAGATGATTCAATACACGTTGAGAAAGATAACTTGGCAAATATTGTTATAGATGAAGTGACAGGTGAAAGTATTCCACCAATCAGTGGAACAAAAAAACTTGAACCTAAGTATGATTACAGTGAACCATTTTCGTTTAAGGAAAACAAATGAGTATATTAGATAAAATTAAAAAGAACAGCAGTATCAAAGATTCTGCTATTTTGGCCAAATCAAAATTCTTTAATGATAAAGATATGATTCCAACAGCAGTGCCAATTATTAACGTGGCACTTTCTGGTAAGTTAGATGGCGGTCTAACACCAGGTCTTACAATGTGGGCAGGTCCATCCAAACACTTTAAGACAGCATTTTCATTATTGATGGCCAAATCTTATCTAGACAAATATCCAGAAGCAGCACTTTTGTTTTATGATTCAGAGTTTGGTACTCCACAATCATACTTTGATTCTTTTGGTATTGATACTGAACGTGTATTACATACTCCACTTACTGACATTGAACAATTGAAGTTTGATGTTATGGCACAGTTGACACAATTAGAACGTGGTGATAAATTGATTATCGTCATTGATTCAATTGGTAACTTGGCATCAAAAAAAGAAGTTGAAGATGCCTTGGCGGAGAAATCTGTGGCAGATATGTCCCGTGCCAAACAAGTTAAGAGTTTGTTCCGTATGGTAACACCTCACTTGTCACTCAAAGATATTCCAATGATTGTAGTGAATCACACATATAAAGAGATTGGTATGTTCCCTAAAGATATCGTTGGTGGTGGTACAGGTTCATATTACTCTGCCGATAATATCTTTATTATTGGTCGTCAACAAGAAAAAGATGGTACAGAAGTTACCGGTTACAATTTTATTATCAACGTAGAGAAAAGTCGATATGTTAAAGAAAAATCTAAAATACCTGTCAGCGTATCTTTTGATGGCGGCATCAGCACTTGGTCTGGCTTACTTGACCTTGCTCTTGAATCTAAACACGTAGTCAAACCAAAGAATGGTTGGTATCAACGTGTTGATGCTGATGGTGTTATCGAAGAAAAGAATTACCGTGAGAAAGACACTGATACCAAAGACTTCTGGATGCCTATTCTTAAACAGAAATCATTCCGTGATTTTATTGAGAACAAGTACCGTGTGGCATCAGGAGAAATTATGACCAGTAACATTGATGAAACATTTGATGTTGAAACTATGAATGGAACAGAAGCATGATTGAGGGAATAGATTACTGTTACATTTATCCAAAGGATGATAAAGCTGCCGTTAACATTAAGTTTTTGGAAGGACCATACAAAGATACCATCTTCAAGTATGGTAAGGTAAAATTCAAGGAAGAAAATGAACAGGTCTATTTACTTTTTGCTTACGATGTGTTAGAATCGCCAGTGATGAAGCCAGCAAAACTGGAAAAAAACGACACATTTAAAAATTATATTGGTGACTTATTGGTAGAAATTATGTCATCTAACATTGAACAGGAAGTAATTGATGAAGCTGGAACAGACGATATTAAAGAACCTAATCTATAATGATGATTACCTACGCAAAGTATTACCATTCATAAAGCCTGAATACTTTACTGATAGAACTGACAGGACACTTTTTAATGAAATTACATCATTCACAGAATCTTACAATTCTCCGCCAACGATTGAAGCACTTACATTGGCCGTCAAAGAAAGGCGAAATCTTACAGATGATGAAGTGGAGAAGTACGAAACTTATCTACAAGAGATTGAACAAACTAAAGACACAGAATCCAAGATTCAATGGCTTGTTGACAAAACCGAACAGTTCTGCCAAGAGAAGGCCATATACAATGCAGTATTGGGGTCTATTTCTATTCTTGATGGAAAAGACAAAACCAACGACAAAGGTTCGATTCCCAAAATATTATCGGACGCCTTGGCGGTAACCTTTGATACATCCGTTGGTCACGATTACCTTGAAAACTCCGATGAACGATATGAATTCTATCACAGAAAAGAAGAAAGAATTCCATTTGACCTTGATATCTTTAATCAGATAACCAAAGGTGGTTTACCTAAGAAAACACTGAACATTGCTCTTGCAGGAACTGGTGTTGGTAAATCATTATTCATGTGTCACGTTGCTGCTGGTGCCATGGTACAAGGCAAGAACGTCTTGTATATTACCATGGAAATGGCTGAAGAAAAGATTGCTGAACGTATTGATGCTAATATGTTGAATGTGACTATTGACGACCTTATGAGTTTACCGAAAGATATGTATGATAAAAAGATTTCTAAACTACGTGAAAAAACTGTTGGTAAACTTATCATTAAAGAATATCCAACAGCGTCTGCAAGCAGCATACATTTTCGTTCCTTACTTAATGAACTTAATCTTAAAAAGTCTTTCGTTCCTGATATTATTTTTATTGATTATCTCAATATATGTTGTAGTTCAAGAATTAAGGCAGGAGCCAACGTCAATTCATATTCCTACGTTAAATCCATCGCCGAGGAGTTGCGAGGTCTTGCCGTTGAGTTCGGAGTACCTATTGTTTCTGCGACACAAACAACTAGAAGTGGATTTACTTCTTCCGATCCCGGACTGGAAGACACAAGTGAGTCTTTTGGTTTGCCGGCAACCGCAGACATGATGTTTGCCTTGATTTCTTCTGAAGAACTGGAAGAACTTGGCCAGATTATGGTAAAACAATTGAAGAATCGTTATGCCGATCCAACATTTCATAAGAGATTTACTTTGGGTATTGACCGTGCAAAGATGAGATTGTATGATGTAGAACAATCAGCACAACAAGGTTTGGCTGATGCAGGTCATACAGATAAACCATTGAACACATTTGGTGACCGTGAACGTCCACAGAAAAAACAATTTACTGGATTTAAGGTATGAACACAAGAGAAATTAAAGAAGTAAAAATCAATTTTAGTAAAAGTTGGGATCCTCAGAAACATAATATATTGTTAAAGTATGATCCTAAATCTAAAATGGGATTTAGTGTATCTATTGTTTCAATTGATGTTGAACCAAAAATTACCAGCTTAGATGAAGCAAACGAATTGTTAAAGAAATTTAAATTATGAAGTTAGAATTTGATGATGCAGTCCATTGTGCCAAAGTGTTTGAAGATTACTTTGGTAACTTTGACCGCATTGATGAATATATGCGTGACCAGAAATTGAATTCTTTGGCAGAAATGCCAACACCTTTGTTTTCGATGGATGATGAATTGTTCCAAGATTTCACTATGCATCCAAAAGATATGGATTTTGAAGTATTGGAAATACCATCAGAAACATGGGAAACATTATTGAATATAACTTCTTCACACATTAATATTTCACCAGTCGGTCGTCAGATTAGATTGGCAGTGCGTGAGAAGAATACAGGAAAATACGTAGGATTCATTCGACTTGGTTCACCCGTAATCAATATGAAACCTCGTAATGAAATGCTTGAACAAGTGTTTACACAACAACCTGAATGGGGTAAACGATTCAATGATTCTTCTATGATGGGTTTTGTTATCGTACCTGCACAACCATTTGGTTTTAATTACCTTGGTGGTAAACTTCTGGCTGCAATCTGTACATCACATGAAGTACGTGAGATTGTGAATAAGAAGTATAATATGAATCTGTGTTTGTTTGAAACAACAAGTCTCTATGGAAGCACCAAGACTGTTTCACAATATGATGGTATGAAACCATATATCAGATATAAAGGTCTTACTGATTCTGATTTTTTACCTATGATGCACGGCAAACCATATTCTGATTTACGTGATTTTGTGGAAAGTAAAGTTGGTAAACTTGTAGACGATGACATTTCTAGCAAGAAGCTAAAAACATCTATGAAGATTATATCACTTACCAAAGCAGCACTTAAAGGTACATCTGAAGGCGGGACATTCCAAGCAACGATTGAGAAGGCTAAAGGGTTGACAGAACAGAAAAGATATTACATCAGTGACTATGGTTTTAATAACATGGTTGATTATGTAAACTGTAAGACGGACGTGCTTATTCCTGGTGAAAACTATGAAAAACACAAACTGGTAAACTTGATTGAATGGTGGAGAAACAAGTCCATAAATAGATACGAAACTCTTAATTCTGAGGGTAGATTGAGGTCTGAATTGGAAATCTGGACCTCAGGTAAAGACATACAAATTATTAGGTGAAATGATGGCACTAACAGTTACTGCACAAAATATTTCTTCTGCTTTTAAAACATTGGGATATAGTGATAAAGTATCCACAAAAAATCCTTTTTTTGGCATGGAAGGAAAACATTTTTATTTTTATATTCCAAAAGAATCGGGTTCAACCGATACCCGAAGAAAATTTTTAGAAAAATTATCAAGTGAATTGAATCAAAAGAAAATTGGTTTTTCTTCTTTTTATGATGAAAAGAAAAGCACATCACCAAAATCAAGCGTTGGTAAAATTGGATTTATAGGTTCATCAAATGCGCCGGCAATTGTTTGTAAATATTTTGAATCATCTTCACAAATAGATACAAATATAAAATTAAAACCAGCTAATATTGTTCCATCAATCGTAAGTGATTGGATTACACCAGAAGTTATGGCAAACAATGTTCGAACTTATATTAATAAATCCAATGCACCAAAACCATTAATAGACCAAGTAAACACATTACTGGATTATAGTTTAAATAATGAAAAATCTTTCATAATTGATGGAGAAGTTAGTTCAGTTTTAGTGCCTGCTGAATTTTTTGAAATTTTAACAGCCATAAAGATGGCTGTACTACTTAGAAATAATGATTCTGATTTAAAAGAAGTATTAAATTTTACAAATAAATCAAAAAATATAGATTATAAATTTTCGAAAACATCACCTTTAAAAATCAATATACCAAAAGCTTCAAATTATCCTTTAACAGACTATGAAATTTCTTTTTTGCCTAACAATTATAAAGAAACTCTTAAAGTTAGTGTGAAATCAAAAGTTAAAAGTGATTCAACTAATACATTAAAACTTGACCAAATATTTGATAATGTTGGTGACGTTGGTCGATGGTTTAGGAGTTTAACAGGATCTGTGAAAAGGCAAAATTTTGCACAAGCTCAAGTTGCTTATGCACATTTAAGATTTTCGACACAAAGCAAAAGAGCTCCAGGTGCAGTTACTAAAAAAGGAGCTCCTAAACCTAAGTATTCAGGTAAAGTTAAAACTGGATTTCCAATTGATGCTGTAGGACATATTTTACAAATACAATCATTAAAATTGAATAATGTTATTTTACAAAGAAGTAAAATTTGGGATAATTCTACACTCAAATTTAGAAAACCAACTGAAAGTGAAATCAAAATGTTTGGAATTGTTTGTAGACAAGTTGCTAGAAACATTTCAAGACATGAAATAAAATCTCAATTGGATTCTTTATTTACAAAAAAGAGTGAATCTAAAATGAAAAGCGTTACTGAAAACTTAATTATCTCAAATAATATGGTAGCAGGAAGTCCAGCAACACCAGACCTTATTAATTTAGGTAAATATTGTGAAAAAATATTAGAATGGGCTTCAAAGGAATCAAGTCCTGTTAAGTTGTATAATTTCCACGAAATGTTTCATAAAAAAGTTTTAGAAGATAGAGCTATTTGTTATGCTATTACAGATTCAGAAAGAATAAAAAGTGGCACAACCGTAAAAACAAAAATTTTATTCAAGTATGAAACAATGGTCAATTGGGATAAAATGTGGATTGGATTACGTAAAAAAGATGGTGATGCTTTGGGATTAGATTTATAAAGGATAAATAATGCCACTAACTGACTTTGATAAAATTATGAAAGAATACCAGGATCTGGAAGATGATTTTGGATTCTCTGCTGTATCAGAAGCAGAATACAATTCAGTAATCAACAAGACAGCCGAAACTGCTGATGATTATAAAACACGATTAGCGGAAGTGGAGAAGATGGTCATCCCTTTCCTAAAGAAACTACATAGTACAGGTGATAAGGAATATATCTACTGGCCTAACCGTAAACCTGCAATTGAAAAACAAATAGAGAAGATATTAAAACTGACTAGAGGTTGATTATGACTGCGACTGTGATTATACCAACTACGGGTGAACCGGAGTTGAAAGGTGCTGTTCAATCTGTACTTGAACAAACCTATGAAACGAAATGTTATGTTGTTGCTGATGGTATTAAACACCACTCAAAAACAAGAATCATTACAGATGATTTTCTTTCTAGAAAAAATTTGGAAAGATGTTATCTACCCATCAATGTCGGTGCCAACGGATTCTATGGCCACCGAGTCTATGCTGCATTTACACACCTGATTGATACTGAATATGTTCTGTATCTGGACCAAGATTGTTGGATGGAACCAGAACACGTAGAAACGTGTATCAACACAATCAAAGAAAAGAAACTTGATTGGACGTATTCACTCAGAAGAATTTGTGACAAAGATGGTAACTTCATCACCAATGATGATTGTGAATCTCTTGGTAAATGGCAAACTTATCATGGTGTTAATCATATTGACACTAATTGCTATTGCCTTAAAACAGAAGTTGCGATAAAATTAGCACAAGTTTGGCATGGAGGTTGGGGACAAGATAGAGTTTGGTTATCGGCTCTGTCACAATACTTTCCTAACTTCGACTGCACTGGTAAGTATACAGTAAACTATAGAGTAGATGGAAATCCAGGTTCTGTTAATGCAGACTTTTTCCATAATGGTAATAAAATAATGAATGACAGATATAATGGAGTTTTCCCATGGCGAAAAATTTAATCATAGGTGCTTTTACAGGATACAATTACAATCAATTGAAACCTTGGGTTGAGTCTATTGAAACTTGTGGTTTCAAAGGACATAAAGTAATGATTGTTGGTGATGCATCAGATGATACTTGTGCTCACCTCATACATCATGGTTTTGAATTAATTGCGATGCCAAAAATCAATGCACCAATTCATGTTGCAAGATTCTGGTCAATATATGATTATCTACATCGGACTCCAATATATGATATCGTTGTAACCACCGATGTTAAAGATGTATATTTCCAAAGAGACCCATGTAAATGGATTAATGATAACATGGGTGATAAATCTTTGGTGGCTGGTTCGGAATCTATTCGTTATCAAGATGAACCATGGGGTAATGAAAACTTACTTCAAACTTACGGACAAGAAGTGTATGATAGGTTCAAAGGCAACACCATTTTCAACGTAGGAACCATTGGTGGTAAATCTCATTATGTTAGAGATATGTGTTTCAACATATTCACTAATGCAATCAACAGGCCAATTCCTATCGTTGACCAGGCGGTCTATAATGTGTTACTGAACACACAACCATATAAAGATAGTGTCTTGTTTACCGACCAAGAAGATGGATGGGCAGTACAACTTGGTACTACTGGTGACCCATCAAAGATAAATCAATTCAGACCATTCTTAACTGAACCAGAACCTATTTTTGATTATGAAAATAAAATTATCACAACAACGGATCATATGTTACATTGCATCGTACATCAATATGACCGTGTACCAGTTTGGAAAAAGTTGGTGATGGACAAGTTCGGTCAGGAAGACCTTAACAATTTCTTTACATATAGGACAGTATAATGAGTGACGTTATTAGATTTAATACAGAAACACAGGCCTTTGGTACACAAAATTTATGTTCAGGTTATGGTCTTGGTGCCATGATTAAAGACATGGTTAATCCAGTTGGTTTAGAAATCGGTTGTGATATTGGTGATACAAGTAATTTTCTACTTGACTCAAATCCGACACTTGAATTAACATCAGTTGATCCATATGAAAATTATGTTGATTGGAACGGAAATAATCTTGCCGGCCGTGAAGAAATGTATTATAATGTATTGAAACGTTTGGATGGTTATTCCAATCGTTTTGAATTGGTTCGTAGAACATCAGATGATGCAGTTGAATTGTTTGTAGATGAACAGTTTGATATCATCTTTATTGATGGCCTACATACATACGAACAACTAACTAAAGACTGTGCAAATTACTATTCTAAGTTAAAACCAGGTGGTATTTTTGCAGGACATGATTTTACTGCAATTGAAGGTGTTAATCGTGCAGCCAAAGAGTTTGCAGCACAAGTTGGCAAAGAAATTCTTTTAACTGAAAAAGATGTTTGGTATTGGATAAAATAATTATTGGAGTTTGATATGAGTAAAAATGTTTTGATTACTGGTGGTTGTGGATTTATTGCACACCACGTTATTGATTTATTGATTCAGAAAACTGATTGGAATATTACTACACTTGACCGTTTAGATTATTCTGGTAATTTGAATCGTTTGAGTGAAGTGTTGGAAAAATATGATGCACAGACCAGAAAACGTGTTAATATTGTTTTCCATGACTTGAAGGCTGAAATTAATCCTTTGGTCGGTAACTTCATTCACAAGAATGGTAAGATTGATACTATTCTTCATCTTGCGGCTTCGTCACACGTTGACCGTTCAATCACACATCCGATGGAATTCATTCAAGATAATACCATTGGTACTGCTCACTTACTTGAGTTTGCTCGTAGATTAGATAGTCTGGAAACATTCTTGTATTTCAGTACTGATGAAATCTTTGGCTCTGCACCTCCAGGTGTTGCATACGGAGAAAGAGCAAGATACAACTCCACCAATCCTTATTCTGCATCCAAGGCAGCCGCCGAAGAATTCTGTGTTGCATATGAAAACACATACAAGATGCCTATGATGATTACCCACACAATGAACGTGTTTGGTGAACGTCAGACCCCAGAGAAGTTTATTCCTTTGTGTGTTGACCGTGTTCGTAAAAATGAAAAGATTTACATTCACTCAAATGCTGACCGTACAGAAGCAGGTAGTCGTTTCTATATTCATGCAGCTGATGTTGCTGAAGCATTGCTATTCTTGATTACAAAGAAACCAGAATCACCATCTGACTATGGCCATGCTAAATGTGCCAAATTTAATATTGTTGGTAAGGAAGAAGTTGATAATTTGACTCTTGCTAAACTTGTTGCACAAGCACAAGGTAAAGAATTGATTTATGAAATGATTGATTTCCATAATTCAAGACCAGGACATGATTTACGTTATGCACTGGATGGTAGTCTAATGAGGTCGTTAGGTTGGGAACCAACGATTGCATTTAGTGAAAGAATTAAACAAGTAAGTGATTGGTACTTACAGAATACAAGGTGGTTAGAACTATGAATGATTGTGAAGTAATTAATGAATGTATTGCTTGTGGTAGTACAGAACTTGTTCCTGTTTTGGATTTAGGTTCGCAACCACTAGCAAACTCTTACAAGAAAACAAAAGATGAACATGAGGTTCATTATCCATTGGCAATTAATCGTTGCACACATTGTTTCCATGTGCAGTTGACGCATCGTGTTAATCCTGATTTGATGTTCAAAGATTACTTGTATGTTTCTGGAACTACAAAAACACAATTGGATTATTTTGATTGGTTTGCCCAATTTGCAGCAGAGAAGTATGGATCAAAACCAGTTTCTGCTTTAGACGTTGGTTGTAATGATGGAAGTCAATTAGATTATTTCAAAAAATATGGTGCATATACTTTTGGTGTTGATCCAGCTGAAAATCTATATGCAACATCATCAAAGAATCATACTGTTGTTTGTGATTATTTCACAGGTAAAGAATTTGGTAATAAAAAATTTGATGTTATTACCTGTCAAAATGCATTCGCACATAACTTCAATCAACTAGAATTGTTGGAGAATGTTAGAAATGTGATGCATGATGATAGTTTATTGTTTGCAACCACATCACAATCTGATATGATTTTGAATGGTGAGTTTGATACAATTTATCATGAACATCTTTCTTTCTATAATATCAAATCAATTGATGCTCTATGTAAGAGAGCTAATTTAAACTTGGTTGATGTTGTTAAGAGTCCAGTACATGGAACAAGTTACATTTTTATCATATCAAAGTCTAAGTCTGCGCCTGCACATATCTCAAATCTAATTGACCTTGAAGCACAAAAAGGACTTTACACTGAAAAGACATATGATGACTATGCAGCTAATTGTTTGGATAATGTAAAACAATTTGCATCTATCATTAGAGACATGAGAAGTACAGGTGTTCCTGTGGTTGGTTATGGTGCACCTGCAAAAGGTAACACACTAATGAATTTTGCACAAGAAGGTCCAGACTTTATTATTGATGACAATCCTTTGAAACAAGGAATGTTCACACCAGGAAGTTCTGTGCCTATCTTTGGTACTGAATATTTGAAATCACAATTTGGTGATGTGGATAAACTTTGTATCATTCCTCTTGCATGGAATTTCTACAACGAAATTAAAATGAGAACAAAAAATATCCGACCAAACAAGAATGATATTTTTGTACGTTACTTTCCAGAGTTTAAGGTTGAATGATGGCAAATTTAATTATATGTCCTGTTGGCATGGAGATGCCACATGATCCACGTTGGAAGAAAGAGGACCATTGGCGATGGACAAACAATGAACGAAACTATGAAACTCTTTTGGTTGTTTACAATGATTTTGTTCCAGAACCTGGTTCTTACGACCATATGGTTCGTATCAAGGGTCATAAATGGCAACTTATGAAAGAAGTGGCCAAAGATATTCCTTTAGGTAAATACAACTATATTGGTTGTGTTGATGATGACCTGATTACTGGTTATCAAGATTTCAACAAAGGTCTTGAATTGGCTGAGAAATTTAAATTTGAATATTGGCAATTATCAATGCCACATGATTCAAGCTTGATTTATAAACCACTGTTTAATGATCCAACTTGTGATTTTAGTGAAACCAATTTTATTGAAATGGGTTCTTGTTTCTTCACTGATGAGAAATTCAGATTCTTAATGGAATTCACCAGTCATTGGGACTTAGAAATTGCATGGGGTATTGATAAAACATTCTATGACTTATTTCAGTGTCCAGCAAATGTCGTACATACAGGTATGATTCATCAACCATTCAGAGATAGTTATTATGATAAACAAAGAGCTATGGATGAAATGAACTACTATTTGTACAAAAGATATCCAGAGATTCTAAAAGAACATTATGGTCGTCAATCTAATTTTGTTGATAGACAAGATACACTGAGAAAATTCAAAGTAAACGCATGAAAAAATACCTATATTATCATATATACTTGACGGAAGAAACAGGTTGTTGGTACAATCATTTTCTGGAACAGGTGGTTGCAACGATTGATTCTGGTTTATATGAACATATAGAAAAAATGTATGTTGTTTGTATAGGCAAAAAAGAAGAAGTTGAAATGTTTACTGGTATTTGTAATACATTTGGTAAGATTGAAATACTTGAAAAGATAATCTTAGATGATGATATGGAAGAAAATTTATCATTACAACACGTTTCAAAGATTGATTATCAAAAGAAGAATATACACGATGAAACTTTGACAATGAAATATTTGCAAGAACATGCCAAACGTGAAGATGCACATTTCATGTATTTCCATGCAAAAGGTATTACAGTTCCATGGCGAATGAGAGAAGAAAAAATCTATCAGCCATTTGTGAATTATTATTTTTGGAGAAAGTTCCTACAATGGGGTTGTATTGAGAATTGGAAACTCTGTACGGATAAACTGGAAGACCATTCAGTATCTGGTGTCAACTTTGGCACTTGGCCTGTTCCACACTATTCTGGTGGGTTCTGGTGGTCTAAATCAGAGTATGTCAATAAACTTCCAGACATTACAGAAAATGACTGGTGGAATGAAATGAGAAGAACGACACCACTAAACACATTTGATTCTAACCGTAATAAACCAGAAATGTGGATAGGTACAAAATACAATAATGACTTCTTTAATATCGTAAGTCATCCTATTATGCCGCCAGTTGGTACTTTGGTACAAAATACTTGGCCAAGAATGTGTTATGAAGGAGTGTTACAGAAATGAAAAATATATTTTTAGTTACATCTTGTATGCAACCAACTTTTGGTGTCATCAATCTGGAAGACCGATACAAACAGACATTGGAAACATTTGAAAGTATTAGAAGCAAAACAGAAGATTCACTTATTGTCTTTACGGATAGTTCAGTTATTCCTATTGAACAACATAAAATAGATAACATAAAATCTAAAGTTGATATGTATATAGATTTGAGTAAAGACCAACAGGCTCAACAATTTAATACACATGAACAATTAAAAAGTTTTGGTGAGAATTTTCTGTTACTGAGAAGTATAACTTTTCTAAAAGGTAAATTTGACTTCGGAACTATGCAGGGTCGTATGTTCAAACTTGGTGGTCGGTCTAAATTACAAGATAATTTCAACATGAGAGATTATGACAATACTGAAGGTAAATTTATTTTTAAGAAAAGACTAAACAGTTGGATGCCTATAGAAGTTCAAAATCAATTTGGTTCTACTCATATCTTGGAAACGAGAATGTATTCATGGTGTCTATCTTTGGTGGATGAATACGAACAAATAATCTATAAGAATTTTGAGTTGATGAACAAGGGTTTAGATACTGAACATTGCCACTTTATTAATGTTCCCAAAGAAAAACTACTAGAATTTGATATGTTGAATGTCGGAACAACGATTGCAAGGACCGGAGACTATATGTTAGACTGATTTCCGGTCAGTATGTATCTAACCCAATATTTCAAAAGTTTGAATGTATTGGTTAAAAAAATGTATAAATAAGCCCATCGGCAACCAAAGTGTGTTGCATTTCTATGGGGTATAATCAATGTTAACTTTTCAATCGTTCTTAAAAGAAGAATCCGAAGGATCGGAACTTAAGCATATCCATCATGCCGAGGATCGTCCTTTGTTTCATGGTCATGCTGGTTTTGAACACGCACACGAAGCACTAACAAAAGCTCATGCTCACATGACTTCTGGTGCAAAAAGCACCAACTTAACAATGAAATATGATGGTTCTCCATCACTTGTTTTTGGCCACCATCCGTCAAATGGTAAATTTTTTGTTGCAACTAAGTCTGCTTTCAATAAGAATCCAAAGATTAATCATACAGAAAAAGATATTGACAAAAACCACGGCCACGCACCTGGTCTTGCAAGAACACTTAAACACGCACTCAAACACCTACCAAAAGTAACACCTAAGACTGGTGTTTATCAAGGTGATTTGATGCATCATGCAGAAACTAAACATCTACATGAAAGTTTTATTGTAGAAGCAAAAGACAGTAAAGTATCTTTTACACCAAATACAATTACCTATACTGCTCACGGTGATGAAGCAAAAAAGATTAAAAAATCTAAAGTAGGTATTGTTGTTCATCAAAAATATAGCCACGACATGAAAAGTGCTTCTCCTCATGTCGACCATGAAAACTTCAAAGAACATCCAGATGTTCATATTCATGGTGCAGAACATGACACAAGTAAAGTCAAACATTCTCCAGAAAATGAGAAGAAGTTTCAATCTCATATGGCAGCTGCAAAAGAAATCCATGACACACATGGTCACAAAATGTATGATTCTGTTCATCCAAAACACAGTGGTGAATCAGGTCATTTAGCTACATACATCAATAAAACAGTTAAACACGATGAAGTTCCATCCGTTAAAGGTTTCAAAGAACACCTACATGATGTACATGAAAAACAAGCAGCAAAAGTTAAAACTGAAAAGTCTAAATCGGAAAAAACTGGCGAAGGCAAAACTCAAATTTCTCACGTTGAAAAGAACAAGTCACATTATGGTAATCTATTTGCAATGCACCACCACTTACATCAAGCCAAAAATGCACTGGTAAGTTCTTTAGAAACACATGAAGGACGTTATCAACATCACATTCAAGGCAAGAAATCTAAGCCAGAAGGTTTCGTTGTCCATCACAATAATGAACCAACTAAATTAGTTAATCGTGCCGAATTTGCAAAACAAAATCTTTTAAAAGTCCGTAAATGAAATCATTTTTAGATATTCTAAGAGAAGAAAAGAGTGGTGAAAAACACCATGTCTTTACTTTTGGTAGAATGAATCCGCCAACTACTGGTCATTTAAAGTTAATTGACAAAGTTAAAGAAGTTGCTGCAAAACATAATGCTGGCCATACAGTTGTCACATCCCATTCACAAGACGCAAAGAAGAATCCTTTATCTGCTGCACAGAAAGTAAAGCATTTAAAGAGATATTCTCCTGGAACTAATTTTCATTCATCATCAAAAGAACATCCAACATACTTTCATCATGCAGCTCAACTGCATAAACAAGGTGTAACGCATCTGCATATGGTGGTTGGTTCTGACCGTGTTCATAAAATGAAAGAAACTTTACACCAATATAATGGTACACACCATGGTGCATTGTATAATTTCAAAAAAATAACTGTACATTCTGCTGGCCATCGTGATCCGGATGCAGAAGGAACAGAAGGTATGTCTGGCACCAAAATGCGTGAACACGCCAAAAATAAAGACCTTGCTAAATTCAAACATGGTGTTCCTAGTCATGTTTCTGGTGCTCATGCAAAAGAGTTGATGCACGACACAAGAAAAGGCATGGGATTACACGAATCTTACAATCGTGGTATGTTTAAGGCCATCTTTGTAACAGGTGGACCAGGTTCTGGTAAAGATATTATTATCCGTGAAGCAATCGCCGAATCAAAGGCAGTAGAATTGAATTCAGTACAAGCTTTTGATTATCTGATGGACAAACAAAGATTATGTGAAAAATCTAATGACTTCCGTAGAGAAGCAGTTAGAAATCGTGGACCATTAATCATTAATGGACCTGCTGATGACCATTCTCGTATGATTACAATCAAAGAAGAACTGGAAGAACTTGGTTACGAAACAATTATGGTATTCGTAAATACAACCAATGAAGCAAGTCAGGAAAGAAATCAACGATTGACAAAAATGGTTGCTGAATCAATTCGCCGTGAAAAATGGGAACTGGCTCAATCGTGTCAGGAATCTTACAAACAGAATTTTGAAAATTTTATATACTTTGACAATAGTTCCGAAATTGAATCTATTGAAGAAGATATTACTGAGACCTATAAAAAAATAAATACATTTATAGAAAGTAAAAATTATGGCGATATTTCTTATTCATGGTTGGAAAATCATGATAGATTGAGTGCCAATGAATCATTTAATTATTTTAAGGAAAATTATCATGCTAAAGAAAGTACTAGATTGGTTGAAGGTAAAGCCAAAGGTCCAAGAATCACCAGTGCAGGAGGCCCCAAAGCCGATGGACCAGACGATATCAGTCCCGACAACAGAGCCAGTGACGCCAACGCCGGTGATATCAAGTGGAACAGAGGTAAAGGAAGAGGTAGTTACAACTTCAAAACCTACACCGAAGAAAAGAGCACCCCGCACCTCCAAATCTTCCCAAAGCCAAAAGAAAGTAACTTCTCCAAAGACAAAGACAAAGTAAGTAAAAATAGATTTTCCAATGCCCCGTCAGCGAATCAAAGAATGAGAAATGTGACGGGTATTGGACCAGAATACGATACACGCCAACAGGGAACAGTATACCCTATGTCTGGTCTAGGCGATGTAACATACAGAGAACAGATAGAATTTAAAAACTTTAGAAATAGAGTTAAAGAAGCAATAGACGATCCAGGTGCAAATGACATGGGTGTTGGTGGAACTTTAGGTGGTGCAACCAATAAAGAACCAATGCAGTCATATAAGGACCAAGATAGAAATTACACAAATATTAAGAAGAAAAAGAAATGAAATCTTTCAAACAATATTTAAATGAAGTTGATGTACATACTATGCGCCAAGATGCTGAAGAAATTAAGCGTCAGAAAAAGCATTTAAAAGATAAAGCTAAAGAATACCAAGACCAGGCAGATAGAGAAAAATCCGTTGGTAGTTTTGGTGGTGCAGCAGATGCTAAAGGAAAAGGTTTTGAATTAGCTGCAAAAAACATTAAAGAATCTACACCAGCATGGCAACGTTCTGCTGGAAAAGATCCAAAAGGTGGCTTAAATAGAAAAGGTATTGCTTCATATCGTAGTGAACATCCAGGTTCTAAACTTTCAATGGCTGTTACAACAAAGCCATCTAAGTTAAAAGCAGGAAGTAAAGCTGCAAATAGAAGAAAATCATTTTGTGCCAGAATGTCTGGTATGAAAAAGAGATTAACGTCTGCTAAGACCGCACATGATCCTGATTCTAGAATCAATAAATCTTTGCGTAAATGGAATTGTTAAAACGGAGAACAACAATGATAAACTTAAAGAAAAACGATGCGATTGCTGATGCAGTTAGAGGCATTATGGAAAAAGAATTAGTTGGTAATCAAAAGAAATTGGACAAGAACCATAATGGTAAACTTGATAGCCAAGACTTTAAAATGTTAAGAGGTCAAAAGAAGGCAACTGAGGATGTTGAACAGATTGATGAGATTAGTGATAAGACTTTAGGCAACTATATAGATGCCGCAAGAAAAGACAGAGAACATAACAAAGTTAATAAATCAGCTCCTGATACTGCACAAAGAGTTAATGCTAATGAGCGTGATAAGAAGCGTATCGCTGGTATGAATAAAGCAAAAGCTTATTTAACTCCTGGAACTGCAGGTCATGCTAAAAATCAAGCACGCAGAGCAGCCAATGAAGAAGTTGAATCAGTTGAAGAAAATGCTTTTGACTATAAGAGTCCTCGTCAACCAGAACCTAATGGTGGTTCAGGTGTAAAGAAAGGTACTCGTTACGGTGGTTCTAAACAAAAAGAAAAACCAGAACAAGAAGAACCAAAAGAAAAGAATGAAGAATATGTTGACGAGAAGTTTGGTGGCACACAAAATATGCTTAACCAAACTACACATAAGAGCAATGATCCGATGCGCCGTCTAAAGATAACTACTGACCATCCTCGTTTTGCTAATAAACCTCTTAACTCAACTTCACAAAATATTTTGAAGAATAGATTAAAATCTGCTCAAGGTACTCATTCTAAACCAAATCTACCAGAAGAAATTGATCCTTCTGATAGAACAGAAGATACTCCTGCTGGTCGTGTAAAGACCAAACAAAAAGACGATGTTGGACCAGGTTCAGATGGTAGAAGTACTAAAGTTAAATATCATCCAGGTCCTATGACACTTAAAAAGATGAGAGAAAATTACGAAGAACCTATCCTTAATGAAATGATTAATGAAGTTCTTTCTAAAGATGCATCTGCTTATGATTACATTCACGATTTTGTTCATTCAGATAATCCTAAGTTTGCTGGTAAATCTAAGGCTGAACGCAAGAAACAAGCTCTTGCTGCTTACTATGCAAAGAAAAATGAAGAATATGTTGAAGAAGGTATGTTAAAAAATGCTGCTAAGAAAGCATTCAAGGCATTGACAGGTGGTTCTGATGAGGACCAACGCAAAGACCTACAACGCAAGATGGGTGTACCACAAACTGGTCAGAAACCAGTCAAAGAAGAAGAACAAGTCGATGAAGTTGTTCATGTGTATCGTCAAGATGCCGACAGAGACCGTGGTCCATTGCACAGCAAACATTCTGCTCCGTACCGTGAAGTCAATCAAAAGTCTCGTGACCAATTGGCCAAAGAAGTAAAATCAGCAAGAAAATCTGGTGCATTCAAGGTTACAACTCATGCATCAGTAACTGGACACTCTGGTAAAACCTACACTCAAAAGACTGCAGGCGGATTGCAAGGCAGCAAATTACATGTTATGGGATTGAAGAATATGAAGGCCAATGAAAGTGTTGTATCAGAATCTAAAGGTCCAACAAGTCAAATGGATGAACCATTCATTACTGATGGTGAAAATAAACCTTTGAACAATGCAAAAGAACTTGCTGCAAAGACCATGAAAAGAATGAAGAATGAAATGCTTGGAAAAACAGGCACATCCGAATAAGGTAAAACCATGACAGCAAGAGCACAGAAACTAAAATCAATAGTCAAAGGTACTGCACCTCAGGCAACATATGGCACAAATCCAAGTGACCCTTGGTCTGCAAAAACCAATATGTCTGAGGATGCTGCGTTAGACAAATATCTTTTGTCCAGAGGAATTAATCCTCAACACGCTACAAAAGACCAAAAAGTTGCTCATTCTAAAACAGGTGCTTTCATTCTTTGGAAAAAAAGCAGAATGATGGAAGATACATTGCAAGAAAAAGTTGACAAAAAAGATACTGTCACATTAGATATTCCATTGTTGATTCGTGTTTTAGAATTGGCTCGTGAGGATATTAAAACAGATATGGATTTACACCGTGTTGTAGAGAAATTGATTAACATCCGTAATAAAGGTATGTTGACAATGAAAGACTATAATTACATTTCTAAAATCCATGAAGAAGTTATGCCTCTAATATCAGAGAATCATATTGCTATTGCTATGGGTAAAATGTTGGATGATGAAGGTAGTATGATTCTAAATCAATTGGATGATATTGACCGTTGTTCAAAAATGATCCGTGATTATATTGGTAAAGATTATGAAAAACAATTACCAGCATGGGTACAATCCAAAGTAACTTTGGCTGCTGATTATATCAATACTGTTGGTTCTTATTTGATGAGTAAAAATGAAGAGGTTGAATCTATTGATGAAATAACAACTACTGGATATCATGCAGCTGCCGTAAAGAGTAGACAAGATGCTGCTGTTAAAGTAATGTCTAGTATGGGTCAGGACAAAGCAGCAAGAACAAAGTTGAATGCTCGTAATGCTGGTTTAAAAAGACTTAGTGATAGAACATCAGCAGAAATGAAGAAAGCTAATTCTGGTCCTCAGAGACAACCAGTTGGAAAAGAACCTACTGAAGCAGAACGCCGTGGTTATGGTCAAGGTCGTTACATGGGTGATTCTGTTGAACATGATGAATCATTGGTAGAAGCACAATCTGCTGCGGTCCGTTTCCAGAAAGCATTAGAAGCTGCCAAGAAGAAGCGTGAAGAAGAAGAAAGAAGAAACGCAGAGAATGTCAAGCGTGCTTTGACTCCAAAACCAGTACAAGAAGCAGACTGTTCTTGTGATGATTTACCAGCACAAGACAAGAACAAGAAATTGATTCAAATGTCTAAATCTGCAAGAATCATAAAATCCATTTACAAAAAGCAAGGTGTAAAAGAAGAAATTTATGACCACGAAAAAGAAGATAAATCAGTTGCTACATATGGTAAAAAACCAAAAGTTGTAACAAATGATCCAAAAGCAAGTTTTGGTGATAACGGACCTGATGCTGCAGCCGTTCTAAAAGGCGGTACTACTTTAACAGGTCAGAAAAGAGATACAGTAGAGATTGACCCAATGATGAGAAAACGTCCAGGGTCTGATCCAAAAGGTAAAAACAAAGAGACATAAATACAACATATAACCCAAGGTTAAAAGGAGAATAACATGCCATCATGGGGTAATACCGATTCAATTTACGACAAACCACACTGGTCTAAGACAAGACAAGTGCATATGAAAACTTCATCTATGGTGACAGTTAATGCACAGACTTCATCCAGTAATTCATTATATTTTAATCCAACTGATGTTACAGCTGCTGGAATTGTTGCTGGTAGTTTCTACTCGCCAACAGCTAACGTTGGTATTAGTGGTGAAGCAGGATTTTTAATCTCTAACAACGTAGTAAATCTCGTTGCTGGTGGTCAAGTTCGCTTTGCTAACAATTTTTATGGTGCTGTTGCAAACGGACAATTAACTGGATCAACAATTCAATTTGACCAAGCAATTTCATATCAGTCTAGTGAACGTTCAAATACATACAATCAAGATACAGTTTTAGTTACTACAACTCGTTTAGCTAATGCCGTTTTTGCAAATAGTACTGTTTATTCATCATCAGCACTAGCAAATTCTGGTTCAGCTGCAGCACATACAGGTTGGGTAAACGTTGTAACTGGTACTGGTGGTCGTCAAGGCCGTGTTCAGACCGAAGTGTTGATTGCATTGGCTAACGCAAGTGCTACAATTGCTTATTCTGCTAACACAAGTAACGTTGCAACATACTATAACAGTCTATAAAACAGGTGGGCACTTAGTGTGCCCATTTTTATAATATGTTTGATGATTTGAATGAAGATAATTTTTTAATGTATGCGGTTAAGTGTTATACATCACCTCATTGCATTTTGTCTGAATTTGAAGGGGACATTAAAAGAACCAAATACCTGAAAAGGTTATTTCGTAGATATAAAGTCACCAAAATAATCAAAGAAAGACTTATCTTAAATCATATCATTTTATTGAACAATGTTTTTGGGACGGAAGCAACTGCAAGAATATTGTTCTATAAAACAGATGAGCGTGATTATGATATACTGAAAACGTTTTTATCTTATTTGAACCTTGCGCCAGAAGTGGTATATGGTATAAATGGTAAAAATATATTAGTAACGGAAATTCCTTTAGATATAAATGTCGCAGAGATATTAGCAAAGATATGAAAACTTTTAAACAATTTATGGACGAACAAGGAAGATGCTGGCCAGGTCACAAACCTGTACCAGGTAAAAAACCTTATTCTCCAGGTAGTTGTGTAAAAGAATCAGCTGCAGCCGCCATAGCCGCTGCAACAGCAATAGCTAAAAAGAAATCCGGAAATTACGATTCAAAAGGATTCCGTAAAACAAAATATAAAAACCCAGACAGTCCTAATATTAAATCAAACGAGCAAAGAAGAAAAGAACTTGCTGAAGATTTAAGAAAATGGTTTGCTCAAAAATGGGTTCGTATGGATACCAAAGGAAATATTAAAGGTCATTGTGCTCGTGATCCTGGTGAAGGCAAACCTAAATGTCTTCCACAAGCAAAAGCACAATCTCTGGGTAAAGAAGGTCGTGCTACAGCTGCTAGAAGAAAACGTAGAGAAGATCCAAATCCAGAACGCCGTGGTGCACCAATTAATGTTAGAACAAAGTAATGAAATCATTCAAAGAATTTAGAGAAGAACACTTAGAAGAAAAAAATGTTCCAACAAGTCCTGAAAAATGGGCTAGAGCAAAATCAGCTGCAAAATCTAAATTTGCTGTATATCCATCTGCATATGCAAATGGTTGGGCTTCTAAGAAATATAAAGCAATGGGTGGTGGTTGGAAATCAACATCAGAAGAAGTTGTCAAAGAAGATGGTATGGGTGCTGGTGGTGTTGCACCTGTTAACAATGTTGGTGGCGGAAATATTGCTGGTACTGGTGGTAAAGGCGGAGAACCTGGTGTCTCTAAGAAAAGAAACCCACTAATGTCATTCTACAGACGCAAACCACCAAAGATGTAAAATTATGTGGTTATTACATTGGTTACCTAATTGGATTTTCTACGCCGTCTTAATTGCCGGCGTTGTCGGCTTGGTCGTATCATATTTTGTAAGATTTTTGTCATTTATTCCATTTGTCTATGTCTACAAAACTCCTATACAACTTGTTTCAATTATTGCAATTGCAATAGGCACTTTTATGTCTGGTGCAATATATGATAATAATGCATGGCAAGCAAGAGTAAAAGAAATGCAAGATAAAGTTGCTGCTGCTGAAGTACAATCAAAAGAAGAAAATATAAAGATTGTAGAAAAGGTAGTAACAAAAACACAAGTGATTAAGACCCGTGGTGAAGATATTATTAAATATGTTGACCGTGAAATTGTTAAGTATGACACAAAGTTTGCTCCTGGTGGTGAATGTGAAATACCAAAAGAGTTTATCAAAGCAATTAATGATGCAGCTGAGGCACCAAAATGAAATATATTGCACTTTTATTAATGGTTGGTTGTTCCACTACTGTTCCGGTTACAATGAAATTTCCTGAAGCACCAGGTACTGTTGTAATGATGCCTTGCCCACAATTACAAAAAGTTCAAGATGACACTAAGTTAAGTGATATTACTAAAACAATAACAAATAATTATGGTACATACTATGAATGTGCTGTGAAAAATGATGCATGGATTGAATGGTATCAAAAACAAAAACAAATTTTTGAAAGTGTAAAATAATGGAACTAACAAAACAACAACTAAAAGAATTGCTTCCAAAAAATCCATATATTGACCATTGGCATCACGCTTTGTCAATATTGTTACCGGATTATGAAATCAATACACCAAAAAGAATAGCAGCATTCATAGCTCAATGTGCTCATGAATCTGGTGGCTTTACAGCACTCAAGGAAAATCTAAATTACAAACCTGCAACTCTACGCAAATTGTTTGGCAAGTATTTCCCAACAGATGCACTAGCAGAAGAATATTGTTCAAAACCAAATAAACAAGAAGCTATCGCCAATCGTGTCTATGCAAGCCGTATGGGTAATGGTGATGAATCATCTGGTGATGGCTATAAATATTGTGGCCGTGGACTGATTCAATTGACAGGTAAATCTAACTATGTTGCATTTGCCGATTCTTTAGAAATTACTCCAGAAGAAGCATCAGAATATCTTGCTACTTTTGAAGGCGCAGCCCAATCAGCTTGCTGGTTTTGGGAAACAAATAACTTGAATGCTTTGGCAGACAAAGGTGATATTTTAAACATGACTAAGCGTATCAATGGTGGTACAATTGGACTTGAAGATAGAATCAAACATTATGAACACGCATTAGATGTTTTGGGAGCTTAATCATGTCGGACAAAAAACTTTTGTATATAGCGCTTGCAATAATTGTTTTACCATTAACATTAGCATTTTGTGCTGGAGATAGATTCCGTTATCCGTGCCAAGACCCAGCAAACTGGGATAAAGACTTTTGTAAATTTCCAATATGTGATGTAACAAGAACTTGTCCAGAACATATTTTTAAAGGTCAGAGAGACCCAAGATTAGGTCCACCAAAAGAAGCGCAAAATGTTTTAGAAGAACAAAAAACAAAATCAATATCTTGCCAACAAGGAGTAAATTGTGGAAAATAATAATACTTTCATGTACACAGAAGAGCAGTTGATGGCTCGTTTGAAATTTTTTATCGGTATCTGTTTAGCATTGACACTAACAGGTATTGTATTTGTTGTGTTATTCTCCATCATCTTTGTTACCCAACCATTAAATGCTATCAGTCCAATTGATTCAAAATTCTTTGAGTTGATTATTCCTATTGCAACATTCTTAACAGGTACATTGTCTGGTATTATGTTGGCTGGTAACGACAAAGATTTAAGAGCAAAAGCTCTAGAATCAGCAAATCGTCCATATACTGCACCACCAGCACCACCTCCTGCACCGGCACCAACACGCAGTATATCATCACCTATTGGCGATGTACAACCAACAGTAACGTCACAAGTAGTAACAGGCTTCGGTGGTAAACCTGCACCTGCACCTGCACCTCAACCAGAAATTTAAGGAGTTATTATGAAGAATACATTTTGGTCTTTCTGTTTAATTTTAGGTCTTTGGTTTCCAGCATATAACAACCATGTATTTGCTTCTGAAACAAAACAAGTTTGCCATGACAAAGTTGACAAAGCCGGTAAGCCAGTTATGGGTAAAGATGGCAAACCAAAGCAAGATTGTAAAACAATTAAAATCCACAAAAAACTAGAAGGCACAGAAGTACCTGTGAAGAAATAAATGGCAACTACAGTAGAGAGAATAGGTATCGTTGAGACAAAGGTAGAAAATCTCAACGAAAAGATGGATGAACTTAAAGTTGATGTCAAAGATATGCACGATTGTCTGGATAAGACCCGTGATGAAATTAAAGACCAACTAAAGGAAATGTATGATGCATCATGCACCCAACATGCCTCCTTGTCCAAGGAAATATCTGCCATCAAATCTCAAAGAGATAAATTGATTTGGACATTTGCCGGAGTTGTTGGCGCTGGAGGTTTCTTTGCCGGCCATGCCGACAAGATATTGGCATTATTTACCTAATCTCTACTTGACAAAATATTAAGGTTCTGTTACAATCACGGAACTTTAATCACATGGTTTCGTTATGTCCGTTTATATTGATAGAACTTTTTTGCTGAGGCTTTCTCCAAAGCTGAACAAATTCACACAGAAGAAGGAAGACCTGTACAACTTCAGGTGTCCTCTCTGTGGCGATTCACAAAAAAATAAATCCAAATCCCGTGGTTATGTTTACCGCAAGAAGAATGACTATTTCTATATGTGTCATAACTGTGGTGTTTCTACCACTTTCTTTAATCTACTTGACAAAGTTGATCCAAACTTGTCAAAAGAATATTCATTAGAACGTTATAAGGATTCTGCCAGTGCGAACAACTACGTCAAACCGACCTTTGAGGAATTTAAAACTGAATTACCAAAGTTTAAGAGGTCTTTGGGCATCCCATCAATCAAGTCTTTACCAAAAGAACATTATGCTAAAGTGTATGTTGAGTCACGCAAGATACCCGAGGGATTTCATTCGGAGTTATACTTTGCAGAAGATTTCAAAGGTTTCGTGGAATCCTTGCAGATTGAAAAAGAAGGTCTCAAAGAGAATGATCCGAGACTTGTAATTCCATTCTATGATGCCGATAAAAACTTGATTGCGTTTCAAGGTAGGGCTCTCGGTGAATCCAAACTAAGATATATAACTGTCAAGCTATCTGATGACAACAATAAGGTCTTTGGTCTTGACCGAATCAATCAGGAAGAGACTATCTACGTAGTGGAAGGTCCTATTGACTCCATGTTCTTGGAGAACGCTGTGGCCACTGCGGATTCTAATTTGTCATCAATCAGTAAGTTATTTGACAAAACTAAAGTAGTTCTTGTATATGATAATGAACCACGGAACAAAGATATATGTAAACAGATTGACAAATGCATTGAAGAACATTATAATGTTGTTATTTGGCCTGAATATATTGAAGAAAAAGATATTAATGACATGGTATTGAATGGTTTCTTACCTGATGAAATCCAAGATATCATAAGTAAGAATACCTTTGTGAATCTCAGAGCTAAGATGGAATTTATTAATTGGAAAAAGGTTTAATTATGAATGTAAAATTGATATCATACACACAGGATACAGACGGTAAGAATTTATTAGAACAGGTTGCTTTTGCAGCCAGAGTCTCAAATCCTGCCAATCAAAATAATAGCGAAACATCTGAAAAGTTGGTTCGTTATCTTATCAAAAACCAACATTGGTCACCATTAGAAATGGTGAGCATTTGCTTAGAGATAGACACCACACGGGATATAGCAAGACAAATTTTAAGGCATCGTTCATTTTCCTTTCAGGAATTTAGTCAGCGGTATGCTGATGCGTCCCAGTTAGGATTTGAATTGAGGGACTGTCGATTACAGGATACAAAGAATCGTCAGAATAGTATTGAAACTGATAATGAGGCATTACAACAAAAATGGGCATTAATGCAGGATGTAGCACTTTACCATATAACAGAAGCATATGAATGGGCATTAAAAAATGGTATTGCTAAAGAACAGGCGAGAGCAGTATTACCAGAAGGTATGACTGGTTCACGTTTGTATATGAATGGAACACTTCGTTCTTGGGTTCACTATATACAACTCAGGTCAGCGAATGGTACACAGAAAGAACATCAAGATGTTGCATTGGCTTGTGCTGATGCAATTGAACCAATATTTCCGATGATTAAAGAATTTATAACAAAATAATAATAAGGTAAAAATATGGAAGAGTATCTAGGTATTAAAATAGATTTAGAGAAGGACAAACTGTTCGATGAGTTGGGTATCAAACGACTTAAAGAAAGTTACATGAAAGAAGATGAACAATCACCACAACACCGATTCGCCTTTGTATCCAAAAGTTTTGGAAGTAATACTGAACACGCTCAGCGCCTTTACGATTACGCCTCTAATCATTGGCTCAGCTATAGTACTCCAATTCTTAGTTTTGGGAGGTCTAAGCGTGGCCTTCCTATTTCATGTTTTCTTAACTTCATTGAAGATACAGCGGAGGGATTAGTTGATAATTTATCTGAAACAAATTGGCTTAGTATGCTC
>Ga0209085_1000012_pt1 | contig 129506 bp, 151 predicted proteins | sample C_131016_EF_Meta_FD_187310 | JGI IMG/M metagenome (GOLD analysis project Ga0209085, IMG submission 187310) | Freshwater microbial communities from Lake Croche, Canada to study carbon cycling - C_131016_EF_MetaG (SPAdes) (version 2) | ecosystem: Environmental > Aquatic > Freshwater > Lake... | reverse complement strand
TACCTTGGGCGCCTGTGACGCCTGTTTCACCTTGCGCGCCTGTGTTACCGTTTGCACCAGTTACACCAGTTAAGCCAGTTGCACCAGTTAGACCGGTAGCTCCTGTATTACCTTGTGCACCAGTTGGACCGGTTGCGCCTGTTGCACCTGTAGGTGCAAAGTTACGAACTACCAGCCAAACAGTACCATTCCAGCGCCAAGTTGTCGAACCTGATGTAAACGTCTGATTTACGGACGGTACATTAGGAAAGTCAATGGCCATATATGCTTTCTCATTTCACTCGAGTGTTAGGAGCAGAGAGGCTCCTAAAAGATATCTTATACTAAATGAAAGAAGGTGATAGAGGTAAAAAACTGCAGCTTAAATTACAGTATATCCGTAATAAATGGTCTGCGATGAACCACTGGTATTAGCAATTGTAAAGTCAAATCTATTGCTACTTGTACCCGCATATGTAGCGTCTGTGCTGATAGTACCTGCTACTCCTCTAATCTGATTAGGTATGGCAGTCAATGAAATAGGACTTCCACCACCTGTATAGTTCCAAGCATATTGATATCCTATTGCTGGCACATTGGTATTTGTCACACTGACTGTAGCATTCCAAATTATAATACCGTTAGGTATATTTCCCTTGACCCACATGGTGTATGTGCCACCACTTGGGACTTCAAAATTGTAAGTGTTAGTACCTGTGGCAATAGTCCATGAACCTGTGGTAGCAGCTGAACCTGTCGGACCAGTCGCGCCCGTTGCGCCCTTATCGCCTGATGTGTTACTTGAAGCTTGAATCCAGAAGTTGTCGTAGTACACGAACATAATTCCAGTTGCTGGATCAAACCAAACATCACCTTGAACTGCTCCAGTCGGAGGTGTGTCTTCAGCAGTTGAGAAAACTCCGCGTGTTCCAGTGTCTCCTGTCGCGCCTGTTACGCCAGTTGCGCCTGTAAATCCTGTCGCTCCTGTAGGGCCAGTCGCACCAGTCATACCTGTTAGACCAGTAACACCTGTCGCTCCTGTTAAACCAGTTGCGCCTGTAACGCCTGTTAAACCAGTTGCACCAACAGCTCCAGTATTCCCAGCCACTCCTGTGCTGCCATTAGCGCCTGTCGCACCTGTATTACCAACAGCTCCTGTTGCGCCTGTATTACCAATAGCGCCTGTCGCACCAGTTGGACCAGTATTTCCAGTTACGCTTGCGCCCGTTGGGCCTGTCGCACCAGTAAGACCAGTTGCACCTGTTGCGCCAGCACTTGTCGGACTAAGAAGCTCTAGCCAGTTATGCTTGCTTACTACCGAGCCTGCTGGAGATACAGCTGAAGGTCCAGTGTTGCTTGCTACCTTAGTGTATGTAAAAGTAGTAGTGGTAGGCGTAGAGGCTACGGTGTATGTACCGTTAAATGTTGCATCAACTCCGGATATAACAACCGTGTCTCCTGTTGTTAATCCATGCACACTGCCTGTAGTAATTGTTGCGGTGTTAGTGCTAATCTGCTTTGTTGTTGCCTCTAATGCGGTTGCCGCAAAGACGAATGTCTTACTGACGTCTGAGCGAATTGCAATGTCGCCAACTTCAACGTCAAGCTGAAGCATCGCTGTCTCTGTAGCAACTGCATAGGTATTAGTAATTGCAAGCCCAGGGAGCTGGGCAATCTTAATCTTTGCGTTAGCGTCAAGCTCGGCTACGCCGGATGATGCGCCTTTTTGTGTAAGTGGGACGTAGTCACCAAGCGAACCTGTAGTGCCGGAGACGGAGTCAAGTTGTTCACGATACGTTTCCGCAATGATGCCTGCGGCAAGAAGCTCGTCAATTCCCTGTTGAGTAAACGAAGGCTGCTCTGGAAGAAGAAGATTAGTAGTAACTGCAAGGATTACACCCGTGCTGCCAGGAGGCTCGATTGCTACTCCTGCGGAGTCCCACGCAACTGTCAATCTAATAGGATTAGATGATACGTTAACTAACGCTGTAATCTCATAACGGATCGCACCTGCGTTGCTATCATAAAGATAGACGCGCTGGCCGACCTCAACGTCAGATGGGCCATACAGCCCTGAGTCATCACTAAAGTTACCAGATATGCTATAGATACCTGCTGATACTGTAGATACTGATGTTACTGCAAAGCGACCGGATAGTGGTTTTGTCATTTACTATCCTCCCTTACGCAAAAGTGAATCTGATAGTTCGGTTAGAAGCAGCCATTACAATTGACAGTTGATCAAAGCCAACTAATGTTGCTAGGTTAGAGTTAGGCTGTGATTGCGCTAATGTATCTTCACGCCAGCCAAAAATCATAGGTGGGTATCTATCTGCGGCTGAAGAGTTAAGCCCAACGGCTGCATAGTTAAAGATCAAAGGCGATGTAACGCTCGAAGGAAGTCTCATCATGCCGCCAATTAGCGTTACGCCTCCGCCTGTAGGAGCGTACAAAGTTACTGTTGAAGAAACACGCGACATGTTGTATCCGCGTGAGTAGACGCCGGTTGTGCCGCTGCTTGTACCTGTGTTAGAAACTGGAACTGTAAATGTGTTTGCATCGGTTACCGTGACGGTTACAGACTGCGCGGCAGCCACGTTTGTGTTACGAAGAATAATGCGGTCGCCTGTTGTTAATCCGTGAGAAGCAGAGGTAACTGTTACCGTGGTTGTAGAGCGGCTCCATGTAAGAGATGACTTTTGGTCAACGTCATAAGACTGTAGATAAAATTCTTCTCCGCTTGTTGATTGAACTTGGTAGCGCTCAATGTACATCGAAGAGCCGGCGCCTGCGGGACCAGTAGCTCCTGTTGCTCCAGTAACACCTGCACCAGTTACACCGGTTGCGCCCGTTGAGCCTGTCGATCCAACTGCACCTGTTGCGCCTGTAAGACCTGTAGCTCCGGTTAATCCTGTAGCGCCAGTTGCACCAACTGCGCCAGTTACACCAGCGCCAGTTACACCAGTTGCGCCGACAGCTCCGGTTGCACCAGTGTTGCCTGCAATACCTGTTGCGCCAGTCGCTCCTGCACCTGTTGCACCTGTTGCACCAGTTGCTCCAGTAACGCCTGTTAGTCCCGTTAAACCAGTTGCACCTGTGTTACCAGTTACGCTTGGGCCAGTTGCTCCTGTAGAGCCAGTAACACCGGTATTTCCAGCTACACCTGTTGCACCAGTTGTGCCTGCGCCTGTTGCGCCAGTCGCACCGGTTACTCCAGTGTTTCCTGCAGCTCCAGTGTTTCCAACAGCTCCGGTGTTACCGGTGTTGCCAGTTACACTTGCGCCAGTTGCGCCGACAGCTCCCGTTGCGCCAGTTACACCAGTATTTCCAACTGCGCCTGTTGCTCCGGTAGTACCTACGCCAGTTGCACCAGTTGCGCCAACGCTACCAGTGTTACCGACTGCACCTGTCGCACCAGTTTGCCCTGCGCCTGTTACACCAGTATTTCCTTGCGCGCCTGTCGCGCCAGTGTTACCTTGTAAACCTGTTGCGCCAGTTTGACCAGCGCCTGTCGCACCTGTTACACCGGTATTTCCAACTGCACCTGTTGAACCAGTGTTACCTGTTGCGCCAGTTTGACCAGAGCCTGTTGCGCCGGTAGCGCCTGTTGCGCCGTTAGCACCAGCGGGACCAACAATCTGACCTACGCTTGTCCAAGCAGAGCCGTTCCAAACATACAAATCGCCATCAGCGTCTACTATGTGAGCGTCATTGACAGTGTTGCCTGTTGCTGGCAGATTGACAACTGCCGCGACGCTTCCCTTAAATGTTATTGATACGCCTTGCGCACCAGTTGCGCCTGTTGAACCTGTTGCGCCTGTTCTACCGGTAGCTCCTGTAGAGCCTGTTATACCAGTTTGTCCTGTTGCACCGGCTCCTGGGCCAGTCGCACCTGCAGGACCAGTTGCTCCAGTTACACCAGCACCTGTTGCGCCGGTTGCACCTGTTGCTCCAGCGGGACCGATAGGTCCGCGAGCAGTAGTTGATGAAGATACGTTATAGCCAGTTGATGTTGGAACTAACCGCGCGATCTGTGTGAATAGATCGATGTCCGAGCCATTGCCTATAGGCAAGAAGACTCTTACGTTTACAGACTTAACACCGTTGATACGGATAGCAACTTCATACGCCCAACCTGCTGGAGAAACAAGTGGGTTGTCGGTAGTTGGAAGCTTTAGTGAGAACGAGCCGGTGCCGTCTAGCGATACTGTAGTTGCGCCACTTAAGACAACGGCATTGTCGGTATCAGTTACAGTAGACGTCGGTGTAAACGAGATAGTTCCTACACCTGCGATACCTCTTGATGATACATACGTGCCTATGACGGTACGCGTTACAACGTCCTCAGACCAGCTTGGCACAGAAGCTCCGTTCCTAAAAAACTCAATGCACCTATATCTTTATCAACATAGCAAAGACATCAATAGGAGACAGGTATATACTACCAAACATATAAAATCTTTACTTGGATACTTTATTATTTATTAGCTGGAATTACGCTAACATCGAGCCTTGGATCGTGATCTTTACCTACCACCATGGTCAATATACCTGGGTTAGACTCTAGACCACGTCGGTCTCTAAACCATGCGGAGCCTGGGTCGACCGTCGGACATTGCGCCCAAAATCTGCCGCCAACATCCATTGATCTAAAGTTGTGGAAATGTCCTGACAGCCAAACATCACATCCGCCCAGCGCAGTCTGGCCTGCAGCCTGCTCTGACAGATATTTAGTAACATCTTTTCCACTTTGATGACCGTGAAATAGTCCAATCATAGTTCCGCATACTTCTACCGCAAGTGTTTGATGATCTCTCGCAGGGAACCTAAACTCTACGTGTGATAGCGCGCTACTTTCCGCGCAGATAGACTGAGCTACGTTTGCAATATGAGTGTTCCATCCTTCAGATGGATCAAGCGCAACTTGGCGACTTACCTCGTCATGGTTTCCGTTTACTACCGCGACTACGACACGGTCTACCAACGGGGCAAACGCCTTTATTTGAACCATAAGCAGACCAATACCTACGCGTATTTGTTCGGTAAGACCCATGTCCGACGCGAAGTGGCTTTGTAGACGCCCACCTTGAGAAACGTTTCCTTCAACGTGATCTCCTAGCAGCGCGATAACAACCGTGCCTATTTCTCTTCCAACTTTTCTAAGGTCGTGTAGACGATGAACCGCACCTTCGGTTGCCGTCTGTATACGCTCTACGGTTTCCTTGGTTCCCTCTCCGTTAGCTTTCTTACCTAGTTGCTGGTCGCTGGGCGCAAAAATAAAGGCAAGGTCTCCAGTCGTCACCGAAGGCTTCTTGCCAGGCTTCCAATTTTGCATACTCTTCATTAGATCTTTTACGTCTAGGTCTAATTCTGTTTGAGATGATATTGGAACTATGTTAATTCTTTGCGATTCTAAAAGCTCGCCGTCGTACCTTTGCCAACGTGATTTTCTTACCGATGTAATTGCCCAATGGTCTGGGTTAAGGTCAAACTCAACTAGTAACTCTCTTGCGTCAGGAATATCAGTAATCGGGCGTGGTATCGAGATTACATAACCGCCGTCGTCTCCTACGTCCATGCGCGGACGCCATGCCTCGTCGGGAGCGCTGTTCTTTGTCTTAAAGTCTGAGCCCGAGCGCCCTGGAACAGAGAGCTTATCAAATAATGTCATCTAGTTAATACCTACGCACTAATCTTAGGATTAGATCCGAAGCATCGGCACGCGCCGCGACGGTGCTTTGTCACCGCAGCGTCACCTACGTCTAATCCTTCGTCTCGTAGAGCAGCGGCAATAACCGTGTTAGGAAGACGTCCTGGAGCACCGTAAGGAACCTCAAGTACCTCGGCAAGCTTTGCCTTATCTTCCTTTGAAAGTTGTTCGCCTGTTAGTAGGCTTCCTATCTTGCACGGTAGACCCGCACCGATTCCTGAGGATTGAGATAAACGTTCTGCAAGTGACATATAGCTCTCCAAGTATTGTCTACACGCTACTTAACGGCATCTCCGGTTAAGTGAACCATAAGCCTTGAGCTAACGGTTAGGAAAATTGTAACAAGAAGTAAGCAAAAGTACTGCTTATTAGGCAAATAAATAGTTAATTAAAAAGTAATGTTAACTGTACTTATAAGTGTACTTACAGCAGGAATACAGTACAGAAAGACGTAAAACAAGACAAAATAAAACTGCTTCTGTTATGCGGTTGAAGCCTTCTTTTTGCGTGGTGCCTTTGTCATCTTTGGTTCAACTGGAGCAGGGCCTTGATGCATTTCGGGAAGAGATAGAAGCTGAAGAAGAACGTCCTTAATAAACTTAACCTCTGTGGCTGTCTGCTTAGCTAGTTCCCCGTGCGTATTTATCTGATCCTTCATGGAGTTTCCTCCATTTTCCCAAAGTTGGTACTCGACTCTTTCCATGCGTTCGGACATAGTTCTTCCTTTGTCGTCTACGCCGATGGCGGTCTCGACGCGGTTGATGACCTTGTAGATCTTATAGATGAAGGCTAGGAGAAATAAGCCTCCGCCTACGATTCCAACCATTGCGCCTACCTGCATTGATAGTTGATTAAGCAAGGTAGTTGCCTTTCAGTTAAGTATCAAAGATATATCAAATTATATATTAAGGATTAAAGTATTAGTTGTTTTGGTTGTTTACTTATATGATACGTACCCTTTATAGTTGCCAAGTAACAAAGATTCTAAATAAGTGATATGATAGAGTTTCTCTAGAAAAATTAGAGTTTTATAATTATATTTGATTGGAGTTAACGACGAAAAGATGCTAGAGCAAGGTAACTGCGTATGAGCGCATGGGAGTCAGCAGAGGGACGTCTAGGTCCTGCTGCAAATTGGTACGCGACTCATAACTGGTCTATACTTCCTTGCTATGGAATCGTCGGAGGTCGTTGCACTTGTGGCGGCGCGCACGTTGAGCCAAAGGACGTAGGCAAGCACCCATCACTTCCAGAGTGGAACAAGTTTGCAACTACAGACGCTGCAACTGTAGACTCTTGGTGGGACAGAGATCCAAACATGAACATCGGTGTCATGTGTCGCTCCAGTGGATTTTTTGTAATTGATATTGATCCGCGCTCAGGTGGACCAGATTCATTTGAAAAGTTTGAAGCATTAGTCGAAGGATTCCTGCCTCCAACAGTTGAGGCAATCACAGGCGAGTACACAATCGCCGGTGGAAAGGTAATGCGCGGTCGTCACCTATTTTATAAGTGCGAAGAGTCAGAGCAGCTTGTTGGAAATCTTAAGAAGGCAAACCTTCCGGGCGTTGATATTAAACACAATGGATACGTTTTAATTACTCCATCACGACACTTCTCTGGAGTTTGTTACGAGTGGGCACCAGGTCATGCGCCGTGGGAAATTGAGATGGCAACCGCACCTGAAGAGTTACTGCAGTCTCTTCGTAAGAAGAATAGTCGTCGCGGTGGCACGAATCTTGGTGAAGGCGATTGGACTTTCCTAGAGGACCTAGACTTTGCTGGCGAGCGCATCGACGTAGAACGTTTGCTTGAGGAAGGAATTGAAGAAGGCTCACGCGCTGTTGATATTTACTCGATGACATGTGCGCTTGCTAATAAGTTTCCAATCAACACCGAGGCTGGTAAACTTGCAGTCGAAACTATGATGATTCGCTTTAACGCTGAAAAGGTGCGGCCTCCGCTTGAGCTTGAAGGCCAAGGCGGATTGCTCATGCACGTTCGCAGAGCAATTCAGTTTGTTATTGACAATCCAAAGTCAGAGCGCATGTGGCCAGGACTACAGGAGTGGGCTAACAAGTCTCAAGATGAAACACGCTCTAAGCCTACAAAGCAACAGGAAATTAGAACAACTGAAAATTATTCACCGCAGGATACATATAACGCACCAGGAACTATCGGCGGATCAATTACACAGTCAATCTCAGATGGCGATTCAATTTCTGAGGCGTCAAGTCTTTTAAAGATGGACGTGCCTAAGGATGTTGACGCTATTAACGAGAACGACGGTGGAGAACCTGGTAAGCGCACACTTACAGATACGGGAAACGGTCGTCGTCTTGTAGATGCATTTGGTCCTGCAATTCGTTACACGCCAGGACTTGGTTGGTTTCACTGGGACGGCGGATACTGGAAACCTGACGTAGAAAATCTTGAACTACAAGAGTTAACAAAGAAGCTTGCGCCGGTTATTGCATCTGAAGTTGTTAACTATGAGGACGCAGACAAGCAAGCAGAGTTAATGAAGTGGGCATTGCAAGCAAAATCTAACTCGCGCATCGCAGGCTGTATCGAAAACGCAACGTCAGATCCTCGCGTGCAGGTTGAGGTTAACGCGTGGGATTCAGACGAGACACTACTTGGCGTTGCCAACGGAGTTATTGATCTTCGCACCGGTGAATTACTTAAGGGACGTCCTGATTTGTTTATTACTCGCCGCGCACCTGTTGCATACACCGCAGGAATGCGAAATGTTAAGTGGGAACAGTTCTTAGACTTTGCAACAGGCGGAGATAAAGAGCTGCAAGATTGGATTCAACGTGCAGCAGGTTACTCGTTAACCGGTCTACGTACATACGACGTAATGTTTTTGATCTATGGCCCTGCAGGTTCAGGCAAGAACACACTTGTTGAAGCGTTGGTTAAGTGCATGGGCACACAGCAATATGCCTGGCCTCTTGATTCTTCTATCCTTGCGCAAGGAGACGGTCACGCCAATGGCTCAGATCTTTATCACTGGGCAGAGTTACGCGGACGTCGTATGGTGTGGGTTGACGAGTTGCCCGAGTCTGAAAGACTTAAAGAAAACTCAGTTAAGAAGCTTACAGGTTCTTCTGAAATCTCTGCACGTTCACCTGGTGAAAAACCATTTACGTTTTCATCGCGCGCGAAACTGTGGGTTACAACAAACCACAGACCTATCATTAACGATGATGCGATGTGGCGTCGTATTCGTCCTGTGCCATTGAACAACGTTCCTGAATCTCCAGACCCAGACTTGAAGCACTATATATTTGATCCTGAAGGCGCGTTGCCTGCTGTTCTATCCTGGGCAGTTGAGGGTGCGATTAAACTGCTTGGCTCGTCTGCACGTGATGCTCTTGGAACCTGTAAGGTTGTAACCGAGGCATCTGAGATCTACAGAAAGAACGAAGACCGTATCGGCATCTTCTTAAACGAAGAGACAAAGGAGTCTGAAGGAACGGTAGTTCCTATCAAGGCTTTGTACTCTGTATATCGTGCATGGAGTGAAGAACGCGGTGAAAGACCAATGACACAGATTGCATTCCAGCGTAAGATATCGGATCGCGGAATGACTGTAGTCGGTCTTGGTTCAAAGGCTGAAATTCAAGGTCGAATACTTGTTCCGCGCGCTGTACAAACTGGCGAGGTCGACTGGGGTCTTGCTTCTCGCTACTCTCGCGGATAAGGACTGGTCAAAGAACACCAATGAAAAATAGCACACGAATTTCTATAGCGGTAGCCATTGCTCTTGCGATTACAACTCCGTCATATGCGGCAGATTGGGTAAAGCCAAAGGCAAAGTTGACACCTGGTATAACAAATCCAGATGTAACACAGGCAAACATTAAGGACAATATCTGTAAGTCAGGGTGGACAGATACCGTGCGTCCTACTACTACATACACAAATAAGCTAAAGGAAACACAGCTTGCAACAACCTATAAGTTCTTAGTTGCGACATACGGAGCAGATCTATCCGGCTATGAAGAAGATCATCTTATTTCACTACAGCTAGGCGGATCACCTTCTGACCCTAAAAATCTTTGGCCGCAACCGTATGTAGGAGCAAATGCACGAAAGAAAGACGTCATCGAGACAAAGTTAAAGAGAATGATCTGTGCTGGAGCTATTACACTTAAAGACGCACAGAAAGCAATTTCTAAAGACTGGGTGGCAGCGTACAATAAATACTCTGTCCCCGCGGATGTAAAAGTTGTTGAATCAAACGGTTAATTAAAAACCAGTAGAAAGGAAAATAATATGTGTGCAACATGTGGATGCAGAAAATCAAAGCCAAAACCATCAAAGCCTAAGGGAGGTAAGTAAAAATGGCAGCAGCACAAGGAACAGCAGCTCGCTTAGTAGAAGTGGCGCTAGCAGAGCTAGGCACAGCAGAAGGACCAAAGGATAATCAAACTAAGTATGGCGCGTTTACTAAGGCAAACTTTTTGCCATGGTGTGGTAGTTTTTGCATGTGGTCTGCAAATCAAGCAGGAGTAAAGCTTCCCAACACAGTTTCAACTGTTGCGGGCGCGACTGCGTTTAAGAAGGCAAAACAGTGGACAGACGCAGCGTCAGCTACTCCTCAGCCAGGAGATCTTGTTTATTTTGATTTCTCTAGAGGAATGACAGCAGGTATTCAGCACGTCGGTATCGTAGTTAAGGATAACGGCGACGGATCTGTAACTACCATTGAAGGTAACACAGCAGGTAATGAAAAAGGAAGTCAAAACAACGGCGGAGAAGTTGCAAAAAAGATCCGCGCGTATAAGGCAAATAAAAAAGGTCTTCCTATTTTTGTTGTAGGTTTTGGTAGTCCAGTCTTCGGCGCGGCGGTAGAGGTAAAGGTTGAAAAGGCAGTAGACACAACTGGACAGGTTTATCCAGGCGAGACAATCGACCCAGGAGAAGCTGGTATCCATATTGCTACAGTACAGAAAGCTTTAGGTATTAAACCAGCTGATGGACAATATGGACCTGTAACTAAGAAGGCAGTAATTGCGTTTCAGGAGAAGAACCCTAAGCTAGGCGCGGCGGACGGGGTTATCGGCCCAAAAACTTGGAATGCTATTACAGGATTGCCCGTAAAATAGCGCAAGAGCCTGGAAACAGGTATACAGTAATACTAGTTTTTGGTGTCCTGGGAGAGAACGCCTAAAACATAAAGAGCCGGACAGCGTGAGTAATCGCGCGTCCGGCTCTATTTTTAGGTATAGATCTTTTAATCCTAAAAACAAGGAAAGTCTTTAACTTAAAAGTAGTTTTGCTTCGTCTGCTGTAATGCCGAGCTTGCTTAATAGTGCTTCTTTGGCTGCTGCCTTATCTGCTTCTTGCTGAGCAGCAACAGCATTGGCTGCTTGCTGTGCTTCATAGGCAGCAAATTCTTCATCGTTCATTTCACGGTCAATGACTGTGTCTGTTGATAGGTCGTGAATTCTTACCATTGGTCTGCTCATATTATTTTACTCCGTATAGTATGTAGGTACTTCCGCTTGTAAAAGCAGAAATACCATTTGATAAAAGTGTAATACTTGTAACCGCTGAAGTTACTCCAGTAGTTCCGCCAACCCCCATAGAAACATACATATAAGTGCTATATTGCCAACTTGAATACCAACTAACATATTTAGCCATAGAAGATTGTGTATATAAAGGAATATCCATAACCATAGAATAAGTATAGTTGCCACCAAAACGACCTATATAAAGACTATCTATATTGCTAAATTGACTAGTATTTGCAGTTGAAGTATTAAGAGTATAAGTATAAGAATAATTGCTATTAGTATTACCATTAAGTTGAAGACCCATATTGGTAATTGAAGAATCACCTGTAACATTAAAAAGTTGCAGTTGCAAAGATTTATAAGTTTGAGGAATAGAAGATATTGTTAGGCTAGAACCACCACCACTAGATATATCACCTGTGGCAATTTGAGTCATAGAACCAGCAGCAGGAGCAGCAGCCCACTTCAATCCAGTAGCAGCAGTAGAGTCTGCAGTAAGTACTGTATCGTTAGCACCTGCAGCAAGACGAGCAACAGTATCTGCTGCAGTAGCAGCAACAATGTCACCCTTAGCGTCTACAATAGATTTTGGAATCATAGTTGCAACAGTGGTATCAACTGAGGTGCCTAATGAGCGAATGGCTGAGGCGCCTTGTTGGACGAGAGATGAGTCATCGGGAGTTGTCCACCCGAAGTTGGTAGTTGTTGCCATAGGATTTTCCTTAGAGTTTAGTTAGAGAAGACCAGATAAATGTTTCTGGTACTTCATTCCACTGTAAGGAAGAAGACACGTTTTCCCACGAGGTAGATACCTTCGAACTGGATGATACTGTGCCTACTACGAGCATAGTTTCCTTCTTCTCCGTATACAGGTTAAAGAAGGAGACTTACTGGCTTTAAAAGCTAAGTGCCCTAGATCAACGTTGTTATCATATACCTGTAACAACAATATGTCTTATACTATCTTGTCCAGACTTCTTATTTTTGCTGGTCTAATACGTACTTAATACTAGAAGCAGACCATTTCCCGCCATAAGCTGTAGGAATACCTTCAGCTTGCAATGTGTTTGCAATAACACGCAAAGAAAGACCCTTTTCTCGTTCTGCTATAATACGACTACGTATCTCGTCAGAGATAAGTTGCTTAGGGCCTAGGTCTACACCCCATACTTTACCTGTTGAGCGTCTATATGAGTGAACGTCCTTCTGACGCTCGGAGATGATAGATCTTTCCATCTCTGCGAGCGCGGACATGATTGTCACGACAAAGCGAGACTGGTATGAAGAAGTGTCCAGATTAAGATCAAGAAGAACAAGGCGCCAGTCGTACGTCTTAGAGTGGTCAATGATAGATAGGAAGTCTTGAGTTGAGCGAGATAGGCGATCTAGGCGGGTAACAAATAATGCATGGGCTTTGCCTAACTCAAGATCTAATAAGGCCTTACGGAGGACGGGACGGCCTTTAATTGATTTGCCAGAGCGTCCTTCCTCGCGTATCAATTGTACATTTTTATACCCTGCAAGCTCCGCGGCCTGGCGCAACGTGCGCTCTTGAACCTCTAGCGAGATGCCGTCTTGAACCTGCATAGACGTAGATACACGTGCGTAAAGTAGCGCTATCTTGTCGTCAAGTTCCATTAAGATATCATACCCTATTTAGCTTAAAATGTGCTAAATACCATATGTACATTTATTGCAGACATAATACTTTGTCCGTTCTAATGTACAATTCTTACAAACAAACAAGAGAATCAAACTGCTGTAAACCCTTAAGTTGAAGGGTGTATGCTTTTAAGGCGTCTTTACGCGGTATGAGAGGGCTTAGAGTTTTGAACTACCAGGCGCTTCTGAGAACTCTAATCCACGTATTAGTTGCTACGCATACGTATAAGTACGAAGCGTCATACCCTGCCTGTCCTGTAGTTCCTGGTGACGTTGAGCTAGCAGGAGCTGTGACTATAGATATCGTTCCTGTAGGTCCAATGTTACCGCCCACAGCCTCAACCCATACACCATCATAGTAAACATACACTGCGCCGTCATTTGCATTAAACCACGCAGCGCCACTTACACCTGTTGGTGGTACAGCGTCAACAATAGAGAACTGTCCTTCGTCTCCCGTCGCACCCGTTGAGCCTGTATTTCCAGTTAAGCCAGTTGCTCCGGTGGGACCAGTTGGTCCAATTGCTCCCACAGTTCCCGTAGATCCAGTTTGTCCAACTGCTCCCGTTGCGCCTGTGCTTCCTGTATGACCCGTAGATCCAGTTTGTCCATTTGCTCCCGTACTTCCTGTTACACCAGTTAGACCGGTTGCTCCTGTTAAACCAGTTGCTCCTGTTAAACCCGTTGCTCCTGTTAGCCCAGTTAGCCCTGTTACACCTGTATTTCCAACCGCGCCGGTGTTGCCAGTCAATCCTGTTGCGCCTGTAAGACCCGTGTTACCTTTCGCACCTGTGTTACCAGTGACTCCTTGTGAACCTTGTGGCCCAACAATTTGTCCAACACTGCTCCATGCACTGCCATTCCAAACGTATAGGTCGCCGTCTGCATCTACAATGTATGCATCATTAACTGCGTTACCGGTAGGAGGTAGATCTGCAACTAAAGAAACACTTCCACGCACATTGATTGAAGTTCCTTGTGCACCGGTATTTCCTTGTGCGCCAGTTACACCGGTAACGCCTGTGCTACCTGTCATACCTGTTGAACCAGTTAGACCTGTTGAACCTGTTTGCCCAACAGCTCCGGTGTTTCCTTTAATGCCTGTTGGCCCTGTCATGCCTGTTAAACCAGTCGCGCCGGTTAATCCAGTTGCGCCAGTCATACCAGTTAAACCTGTAGAGCCAGTTAATCCAACTGCACCCGTTACACCTTGAGCTCCTGTGTTGCCTGTTAGACCAGTTAAACCTGTACTACCAGTTAGTCCAACGGATCCAGTGGCTCCTGTTCCTCCAGTAGGTCCAGTAGCCCCTTGAGCGCCCGTCTGCCCATTAACACCAGTAGCGCCAGTAAAGCCGACACTGCCAGTACTACCCGTATTGCCTTGCGCACCTGTATCTCCTTTTGCTCCCGTTATACCTGTTAAACCAGTTAAACCTGTTGCTCCTGTTAAACCAGTGTTACCTTGAACGCCTGTCGCTCCTGTAGCTCCTGTAGGTGCTCCCGCCGGCCCCTGAGGACCTGTTGGTCCAGGCACGGTTGAATCTGCACCGGTAGGACCGATGGCGCCTTGTGGCCCTTGAAGGTTAGATATGACAACCTCTGTAGAAAGAAGAGTTGTCTCAACAACGATGTCAGGCTCGGTTACAACTATTACAGTTACGGGAGACAGAAGAGTCTCAACCGTAATGTCACTCTCGGTTACAACGGTTACCGAGGTACTAGTCTCGGTAGTTTCTACTAATGTGTCTGGCTGTTGAACAACAGTTACAGAGGTAGTGGGATCACCGACCGAGACAATGCTCGTTGGGTCGGTCAATAGGTCACCTCGGAGAGAACGGTGAACGTACCCTTTAGAAGACGAGTCACGGTGGTGTTAGGAGCGACGAGCTCAAGATCATATACATACTTGCCCGCAAGGACAGACGCTGTTGCGGAGGCTGAAATCGTCACCGCGATTGTTCCGGCTGCTCCGCCGAGGACGATACCTCCTGAAGGCGAGGTAAGAGAAATCATTTCGTTCACCGCAGATGGTCGACGGTTGACGTCGCGTACCTTGAGTCGAGCAGAGTAGCCTGTTAGGTTGACTGGGTTTGCGCTGATCTTCCACGTGAAGGTTTGGGAAAATGTCGCGCCTTGCTCAACCTTGATGTTATGAATTCCAGCGGACATAATACCCCTACCCTAAAAACTAGTTAGGTCTAATCTATCATACTCCAGCTACTTCTTAGTAGGACTTCTTGGTGCCTTATGAGGAAGTAGCTAGTTGAAACTTAAACTATCGCTTTGCTGTTGTTGTGATAAAATAGCCTTATGCCACTTATAGGAACTAGCGCATCACAGAATACAAAATCATTTTTAACATTTAACGTCGAGTACTTAGTTATTGCTGGTGGTGCATCTGGAGGTTCTACTTATCACGGCGGAGGCGGCGGAGCAGGAGGATATAGGTCCTCAGTAGTAGGAGAACTTTCAGGAAGAAATACTTCAGCAGAAGCAGTTTTATCTTTAACTGCAGGCGTCAGTTATGGCGTCACAGTAGGAGGTGGTGGAGCTAAAACTGCATATGTTGGAACAAATGGAACTGATTCTGTATTTTCAACAATAACTTCTTTAGGCGGAGGAGCAGGAGTACATGCTACTAACACTGGATACACGGGAGGTTCTGGTGGTGGCGGAGGAGCAAATAGCACTGGAAATGGTGGACAAGGAACAGCTGGTCAAGGATTTAATGGTGGAGGAGGAAGTCATCCTTGGGGTGGTGGAGGCGGTGGAGCTGGTGCTGTAGGCACAACAGGGGGACCAGCAACTGGAGGTAATGGAATTGCCTCATCAATTACTGGCACATCTGTATATCGTGCAGGCGGTGGCGGAGGGTCACCAATGGACGGGGGAGCAGATGGAGGTCTAGGCGGGGGTGGAGCTTCTGGTGCAGACTACGGAACAAGCGGCACAGCAAATACTGGCGGTGGCGGTGGTGGAAACGATAGAATTACTGGTGCGGCAAATACAAATCAAGGCGCTGGAGGATCAGGTGTGGTTATACTAAGAGCAACTAGCGCAGCACGCACAACAGTAGGCTCGCCGGTATACACAACTTCTGGAAGCTATCATATCTATCAATTTAACGCTTCGGGGAGCATAACCTTTTAACTATTAAGAATTAAAGAGAGCCGGGAGCATATTTACATATGCAACCGGCTCTTTCTTTTAACTAATTACTTGTTAATTGTCTCACCGTAGATAGTTGTCTCTTGTCCTGTTGCTAGATCGCGAAGAACAAGCTTAACGGTATACTCGCTGCTAGACCCTAACGAGTTAACGTCGATAGTCTGTGCAGACCCGTCGGTGCCAATCGCGGTAGTAGACCCTGTCTTCTTATCAACAACCATAAGGGTTGCCCAGGTCTTATTACCATCAAAGTTCGTCACCGCAGGTATTGAGATCGTTGCCTGACGAGCGCCCGACGTGTCGGTGGTTACCGCCTGGGTTACCGGAGCAGCAATCGTAGCAACATCACGTGCAGCGTCTCTTGCAGCAACGGTAGCAGGAAGTGTTGCAGCTACTGTAGCAATTACCGGATTTGAGATGACTCTTTCCGTGTTTGTCACGGAGTCACGAATAACGGTCTTAACTGTAACGTTCTGCCCTTGAGGTACGTCCGTTACTGTCACCGCAGTTTGTGATGGAGCTAAACCAATAGCAGTGGTAGATCTACCGTCCGTTATGACGTAGACAGATACAGATGACGTTAAAGGAAGATTTGCAACGTCAGGTACCTGAATATTAAGAGAAACTGAGTTATTCGTAGCAACAGTTTGAGATACGACAACCGGAGTGTTAGCCTCGGCTACAGCGTTACCCATCGGTTGTACTAGTGAAAGTAGCTCGTTTAGAATAACATCATACGAAGGTGTAACAACCTTGCCTGTATCCTGTAGAACAGAAATGATGGATCCCTGTGTAACTGGCTTAAATCGAATTACTCCATTTGAGTCTACGTACTTGACTCCCTTTGACACAGGAAGCTTTACGATAATGCCGTACGCATCAATCTTGCGATTAGGCGTATAACCGTCCCAGGTAACAATCTTATCAACAACTCCGCCAACGATAACTGCATACTGCGCCTTTGGCCTAGGAGCTTCTGTCTGAAGAGACATCTGAGGAGTAGAAAAAATTTCGTCTGCGGTAATTAAAAAGTAGCCGTCTGCCCTAGTCTGAAGCAGATCGTCTCCTGCCATGCGGGAAACTGTGGAGCTAGAGTCTGTGTCAATTGCCCAGTCCGCGTGAGCAGGTGTTGCGATGAGAGTTGCCATGGAAACAATCCCAAGTAGCGTTATACGTCTTTTCATCTTAGTGCCTTTCGTAGTGTGTCATTTAGTATAATAGACAATATCACATAGAGGCCAGAACGTACAACTATCACCGCAGGTTTTGTGGGATACTATCTATCAATGGAATTCAACGACGATATAGACCCTGATTTTGGTAGAGATGATGATGTTCTAATGCAGTATCTTGAGGAGGAAGGGCTACTCCTCGTCCCCGTTGAGTTCATGAAGGAACTGATGGCTCTCATGGAGACATACATCCAGAACGTATGTGACGTAGATAGGGATGAACTTAGCGAGATCTTAACCCGTCTAGAGGATCTTCTAGGGGAAGACGGCATGATGGACTTATCTATTGAAGGTATCGTCGGCTGGGTAAATACGCTAAAAGCTGTCTAGGATCCTGTTATAATTTAAGCATCGCCACTGGCCTGGTGCCGCCATCAGTAGCTTGTCACAACGAAAGCGAACCTTCGCTAATCCCGCCAATGCGAATCGTCCTGGATAAGACGTACAACTGTCATCCACTCCAACTTCAGAGTTGAGTGTCTAGCACTGGCTGGGTAGACATCGAGTGGGTTGTTGATTAGCGAGCTATCGTTACGGGTAGCATAAGAAGCGCTGCCAGTGCTAGACCCGATTCTTTCTAATTTTTATGATACAGTTCATTCATGACACCGGAGATCTTTGTTCGCCCTTGGGGCTTCTATGTAATCCTTCACACTGAGCAAAAAGTACAGGTCAAACGAATACACGTTGAAAACGGAAGTCGTTTAAGTAAGCAATCACACAAACACCGCGCGGAGCATTGGTACATCACGCAAGGTTACGCGGAGGTCGAGCTATTTGACCAGATACTTCATCTTGGCCCAGGAGACTACGTCTCAATTGGGGTTGGAGAAGTTCACCGCGTAAGAGCCGAAGGCGAAGGCGACCTCGTCTTTATCGAGATTCAAACAGGTGAGTATCTTGGAGAAGATGACATCATTAGATATGAAGATGATTTTGGACGTGTTGAGTAGTGGAGCAAGAGCTTCCTACGTGGTTTAACCACGTTAAACCAAACTTTGAAAACTACCTGAGGATTGAATCTCCCTTAACTGTTTTACAGATCGGAGTATATGAGGGTGACACAACACAGTGGTTATTAGACAATAAAAACATCAACAGGATAGTAGACGTTGACACCTGGGAAGGCTCAATAGAGCACGAAGGTACCTTTGACTTTAACCAGGTTGAGAGAGTCTACGACGAGCGATTTGCTAAAATTGAAAAGGTTGAAAAGCGTAAGGGCACAAGTGATAAATACTTTGCGACATGCCCTGCAAGTGAAAGATTTAACGTTGTCTACATAGACGGAGATCACACCGCACTGCAGACCGTGATTGATGCCCTTCATGGCTGGCGCGTGCTGGAGGTTGGCGGGATCATGATATTTGACGACTACGACTGGCACATGTATCAAGGAACACCCTTACACCCTAAGGACGGTATTGATTGCGTTCTAAGGCTGTTTAGAGGACGCTACAACCTTATCGTTACGAACTACCAGGTCTGGATTCGTAAGACCGCGGAGTAGGCTTTTATCAATCATATGTAGATAAGATAAAATAAGCCTATGCCTATTCTTGGAACAATCGCGAGCGGGTACAATGTACCTTTGTCAATTGTCACTGGCGGTACACTTACTAGTGACGCAACTTATTACTACCGTACATTTACTTCTACCGCAGACTTAGTAGTCACTGCAGCTCCTCTTACTGCAGATGCTCTTGTAATTGCAGGCGGAGGCCCAGGCGGAAATAACTCGGCTGGAGGATACGCTTCTGGCGGTGGAGCTGGTGGAGTTCAATATGGAGCTGCAACTTCTTTTTCGGCGGGAACTTACACGGCAACAATTGGTGGCGGTGGCAGCCTTGGGTCTAATGGAGTTGATTCTTCACTAGGTTCTTTATTTATCGCAAAGGGCGGCGGTAGAGGCGTATTAGCTAGTGCTGTAGACGGAGTAGCTGGCGGATCTGGCGGTGGAGCAAGCGGTAATCAGGGCACATCAGCAACAGCAACAGGTGGCGCAGCTACAAGCGGCACTGGCGGAATTTTTTATGGAAATAAAGGTGGAGATTCTTTTGGTGGCACAAACGGTGCGTATCCAGCGCAAGGTGGCGGAGGCGGCGCGGGCGCAGCAGGAGGTAGCGTGTCTCTTAGCGGAGGGTACGGAGAAACTCCTGGCGGGTCGGGCGGAGATGGATTAAGCACTTGGTCATCTTGGGCAACTGCAACTGGAACTGGTAGAAGCGGATATTACGCAGGTGGTGGATGCGGCGGATACAGAGTTGATGCTTCTAGTGGACAAGCTGGCGCAGGTGGAGGCGGTGGGTACGGAGTTGCAGGTGGCACTAATACTGGTGGTGGCGGCGGCGGAGCTTTGAACGGCGGTCAATACAATACAGTAAGTGGCATAGGTGGATCTGGTATTGTTATTGTTCGCTATCTTCGTTCTGCAGTGGGTGGTTAAGTAATATAATTGCAAGTATGAGCGACGTAATAATAGAAGTTGATACTGAAGCAGATCTGCGCACTAACAGCGGAGATCACGACAAGTTTTCGCATTATATTCACCGCGATGCAGCAATGGAAGCATACGTAGAAGGCAAGCCTGCTATCGCTTTATGTGGAAAAATATGGGTTCCAACAAGAGACGGAACAAAATTTCCTGTCTGCAAGCCGTGTAAAGAAATCTTTGAAACACTAGGAAGTTAACACGCTTTAACGAAAAAGCAGTATAATTCGTCATCTAATTTTGATCTAAAATTACAACATATTCCAGGGGGTTTTGGTGAGCTTTTTCTCTTTCAAACTAAGCGATGATTTTGTGCAAGGGTATCGAGGAAAGAAAGCTCCTTTTGGCTACACTGATGCAGCAGGAAACTCTGTTGGAGAAATTACTTTTCTTCGCACGTACTCTCGCTTAAAAGAAGACGGCACCAAGGAAACTTGGGCTGACGTATGCGAGCGTGTCATCAATGGCATGTACTCTATTCAAAAAGATCACTGCAAAAGCCAAAGACTTCCTTGGAATGATTCAAAGGCACAGGCATCTGCAAAGGATGGATTTGATAGACTATTTAATCTAAAGTGGACACCGCCAGGTCGTGGTCTCTGGGTTATGGGTACTCCTTTAGTTAACGTGCAAAAGAACTCTGCAGCACTGCAAAACTGTGCATTTGTTTCAACACTTGAAATGACAAAGCAAAACCCAGCAAAGCCTTTTGCGTTTCTTATGGAAGCGTCAATGCTCGGCGTTGGTGTAGGATTTGATGATAAAGGTGCAGACAAAGATTTTGTGATTTATTCACCGCAAGGAGAGGAAACATACGTTGTCCCAGACACAAGAGAAGGATGGGTTGAATCACTCTCAATCATCCTCAATGCTTACCTCAAGCCAGATCAGAAGGCTCCATTATATGATTACAGCCAAGTCCGCCCAGCAGGTATTCCAATCAAGACGTTCGGTGGCACAGCCGCAGGACACGAACCGTTAGAACGTTTACACAACTACATCCGTAAACTATTTGAAGGACGCGCCGGTGAAAAAGTTACTCGTACTGATCTTGCTGACATCGGTAATCTTATTGGCGTGTGCGTTGTTTCTGGCAACGTTCGTCGCTCAGCTGAACTTCTAATCGGTCGCCTTGATGACGATACGTTCCTAAACCTTAAGAACACAGAGCGTTTCCCAGAGCGCAATAGCTATGACCCAGCATCACCGGGTTGGGGCTGGATGTCAAACAACTCCATTGAAACAACAGTAGGACAAGATCTAGACAAGATCGTTGAGGGCATTGCCCGCAACGGAGAGCCTGGCGTAGTCTGGATGGACGTATCACGTAAGTATGGTCGTTTAGCAGATCCAGTAAACAACAAGGATCACCGCGTAGTTGGATACAACCCTTGCGCAGAGCAGTCACTTGAATCATACGAGTGTTGCACGCTTGTTGAGACGTATCTAGGACGTCACGATTCACTAGAAGACTACAAGCGCACGTTGAAGTTTGCATATCTATATGCTAAGACAGTGACGCTGCTTCCTACTCACTGGGAGGAGACAAACGCAATCATGCAACGCAACCGCCGTATCGGAACTTCAATGTCCGGTGTAGCTAACTTTGCAGACAACGTTGGTTTACCAACTCTGCGTGAGTGGATGGACGAAGGATACAAGACAGTCAAGACGTATGACAACACGTATTCAGAGTGGCTTGGTATTCGTGAGTCTATTAAGATGACTACCGTTAAGCCTTCAGGTACAGTTTCAATCTTGGCAGGAGAGTCACCGGGAGTTCACTGGACACCAGGCGGAGAGTACTTTAACCGCGCAATTCGTTTCTCTAACGAAGATCCAATGTTGCCTCTCTTCAAGATGGCAAACTACAGAGTTGAGCCTGCGTCAGAGTCACCAGACTTTACGAGCGTCGTGTTCTTCCCTATCAAGTCAAGCGCTAAGCGTGCCGAGAAGGAAGTATCAATCTTTGAGAAGACAGCAATCGCCGCAACAGCGCAGCGCTACTGGTCAGACAACTCTGTCTCTGTAACCGTATCATTTGATCCTGAAAAGGAAGCGGAGCACGTAGGAACAGTTCTTCACATGTACGACGGACAGTTGAAGACAGTGTCCTTCCTGCCGATGGGTAACTTCACATATCCGCAGATGCCATACACGCAGATCACCGCAAGTGAGTATGAGGATGCGACGATGAAGTTGTTTCCTATTGACTTCACCGGAGTCTACGCAGGAATGGCGTCGGATGCAATCGGAGATGCGTACTGCACAACTGATGCGTGCGAGGTTAAGCTTATCGTGGAGAACATGAAGTAATGCCACAGTACGAATATCATTGCAAGAATGGTCACTACAACCTCATAGAGCGTAGCATAAGCGAGCCAGAGGGTAATCCAACCTGCACCGCTCCGGAGTGCTCTGAAGAGCTTAAGAGACAGTACAGCGTACCTTCAATAAGCTTCAAAGGAAACGGGTTTTACTCAACGTCTAAATGACGTACTTTTGTCATAGTTCAATATAGAATTATTTAATGGCAAAACATAACCCGCAGCTTCTCAACCTGCGCCCTGTCTATGATGACTGGGCATGGCAGGAACAGTCTAACTGTCGTGATGTAGATTCAGATCTATTCTTTTTAGATCTGATGGCACGTGGCAAGGAAAAACGTGAAAAAGAAAAAGCTGCCAAGAAGGTGTGTAGAGGTTGTCCTGTTTTGGAACAATGCTTAAGTCATGCTCTTTCAATTCCAGAGTTCTTTGGTGTCTGGGGCGGAATGACAGCGGACGAACGAAACTTTATTCTTCGCAAGCAAGGATTAAGAATAGTTAAGTAAGTGTAAACTAAAAACTTATAGTTTACAAGAATTCCTATTGTGTGTATGGTCCGTCCATGGCACTAGACATACAGCTATCTAGCAATTACCCTGTCTTCAAAGATCTTGGAGTCCCTGCTTGTGCGACTACAGATCCTGAGATTTTCTTTCCAGAAAAAGGAGCAAAGGGCCAATCTCAATACATCATTGGCGCAGCGCGAAGAATGTGTGCAGGCTGTCCTTATAAAGAGCCGTGCCTTGCATGGGCAGTAGAGCACGATGAAATGGGAATCTGGGGCGGAACTACCCAGAAAGAACGACGTGTTCACCGCAGAAAGTTAAAAGTAACAAACAGCAATAAATGATAGAATAATAAAGCTTCTTGGGAGAGGTAAGCAAACCTTACTACCTCTATCCCTAGGGAGATTATATGGCAAAAAAGAACGACATTATGGAAGCTGATGTTTCAGTGGCAGCAGGACCAGTCACCGCGATTAAGAACATCTTGCTTCGTATCATAGCAGTATTCGCTGCATCAGGACTTAGTGTTATCGGCGCTGGCGCTGTTGTTGGAATTAGCACCGCGAAGGCAGTAATCCTTGCTGGAACACTTGGTGTTGCAACTGTAGTTGAGCGCCTTGCTCGTGGATTCATGGACGATGGAAAACTTACCGTTCAAGAAATTAACGCTGCATTTAACTCTGTAGACAAGAAGGCTAACTAAATATGAGCCCTACACTAAAGCTAGGACTTATGGTTTTTGGAACTTTAGGCGTTATATACATAGTCTCTTACTTGACGGCTGAAATCATATTTAGACTTACAAAAGAGGACGTTAACACGGCATTTGCCGCGGTAGACAAGCGAGCAGCTGCAGAATAACCCGTAGACACCTATGTCTACATTTAATGATTCTTACGGCTTTATGAGTAATGAACGACGTATGCAGCAATGGACGTGTGCCATTTGTGACAAGGTATATGTTGTTTCATCGCTAGCAAGAGACTGTGAGGATAGACACCTAGCTACTGAGAAGTAGTTAGAAAAACCTATAGGAGAATAATGAAGTTAATACGTAACATAGCAATGACATCTGTCGTTGCGCTAGGTCTTGGAGCTGCAGTTGCACTCCCGGCAAGCGCTGCGGACATGTCACTATCAGTAAAGGTCGGAGCAGCTGTTGCAAGTTCGAACGCAACAACAGCTTTAGTACCTGCAGTAGTAACGGTTCCAGCAGATAACACAATCGACGAAGCAGACGTAGTCCGTTTGGTCGCAACTGTAGACGCAGGTACCTCAGTTTCATTCGTCGCAACAGGAGCTATCAAGCTCGTTGCAGCTCTAGATAATCCAGCGGCAGTGCGTGTACGCTCGACAGACGGAGCTTCATCAGTTGTTGTAGCAACAGGAACAGGTAACACTGCAACTGTTTATGCTTACACAACTAATGTAGCGGCAGGTACAATCATCGTTTCTAACGGTGGAGTTACCAACACAATTTACATGAAGGGCACAGCAGGCGCAGCATCAGCAGTTTCTGTAGTTGCTCCTTCAGCTGTAGCTTCTGGCACAGTGGCAACATACACATTTACAGCTCTAGACGTTTTCGGCAACAAGGTTTCCGGCCTTGCGATTAACGCTACAGTTGCAGGTGCAACAGTTGCTTCAACTGGCCTTAACGTGGCAACAGTGACAACAGCGGTTGATACAGCTACAGTAGGTCTTGGCAACGCAGAGCTTAAGGTTCTTGCTCCTGCTACTGGATCTATTACAGTTGTAGCAACAGCTACAGGCGTGGCTGCAGTTGCAGCTACAACAGTCGTAAGCGATCTTGCAGCAGAACTTGCAAAGGTCAAGGCTGAACTTGCCGCTGAGAAGGCAGGACGCGCAGCTGATAAGACTGCAGCGGACGCGGCAATGGCTAAGGTAGTAGCGGATAACGCGGCTGCTAAGGTTGTTACAGATAAGGCAGTTGCTGATCTTTCAGCCGCAGTTGCTAAGCTCAATAAGGACATGGCCTCAATTAAGGCTAAGTACAACGCGATGGCAAAGAAGTATAAGTTCACCGCGATTAAGTAAAGTAGGTCATTAAGGCGGGGTCAGGAAACTGGCCCCGCTTTTCTTATGCCTTAAGACGCTTTGTCCGTACTAGTATAGAATTGGTATAGAATTGTATGTATATTTAGAGAAGGATAAACTAATGCCAATTCTTGGAACTGCCGCTTCAGCGGGAGCGTTGAGTCGTTTAACACTTGCAGTTGACTACCTTGTTGTTGCAGGTGGTGGTGGTGCAGGATTTGCTGCTTCAAATGCTGGTGGTGGTGGCGGCGGAGCAGGAGGTTTACGCTCTACTGTTACTGCAACTGGTGGTGGTGGTTCACTAGAAACTGTTTTATCAATGGCACTTAATACTGCATACACAGTAACTGTTGGTGCTGGTGGTAATGGTGGAATACAATCTTCAACAACTTATGCTACTCAAGGTGGTAATTCTGTATTTTCTACTATAACTTCTATTGGTGGTGGTAAAGGAAGTTCATCAGGTATTAATTCAGCAAATGCTGCACCTGGTACAGGTGGTAGTGGTGGTGGTGGTACTGGAGATTATTCTGTTGTTTCTACGGGCGCTGCTGGTACAATTAATCAAGGTTATGCTGGTGGTGATGCTGCTGTTGGAATTAGTGGTTATGACCAAAGTCCTGGCGGTGGCGGTGGCGCTGGTGCTGTTGGTGGTAATTATTCAACACAAGGTAATGGTGGTAATGGTGTAGCCACATCTATTTCAGGCTCATCAACTACTTATGCTGGTGGTGGTGGTGGTGGTTCATCTTATCGTTACGGCTCTGCAACTGGCCCTGGTACTGGTGGAACTGGCGGTGGAGCAAATGGAAATACTAACAATGGTTCATCTAATACAGGCGGTGGCGGTGGCGGCGGTGCTTATCAAGCCAATAAAAATGGAGGCAACGGCGGCTCAGGAATTGTTATAGCCCGATACTCAGGCACTACACAAAAAGCGATTGGTGGAACTGTAACCACATCAGGTGGAAATACAATTCACACATTTTTATCTTCAGGTATTTTTTACACTGCTGCACCTAAGGCAACTGGCGGAACTGTAAGTTACGCTGATGGATATGTGTATCACGCATTTACTGGGTCAGGTACATTTACTCCAACCATATCCTTAAGTGCAGATATATTAGTTGTTGCTGGCGGAGGTGGAACTTCACAAGATTCAGGTGGCGGTGGTGCTGGTGGATTATTAACTTTTAGTTCTCAATCCCTTACTGCTCAGGCATATACTTGCACAGTAGGTGCAGGTGGTACTACTGCTACTGATAATTATGTTGATGATGCAACAAGCGGTAATGATTCTCAATTTGGTTCCTTGACCCTTTGTGTTGGTGGTGGTAGAGCAAGGTATAGAAGCCAAAACCCTACTGGCGGATCAGGTGCAGGTGGTAACTCTAATAATGGTGGGGGAACTACTAATCCTGGAAGTGGTACTTTTGGACAAGGTAACGCTGGCGGTACTGCTGCATTTTGTACTGGTGGTGGTGGAGGTGCTGGTGGAGTTGGTGGAAATGCAAACGGTTCAGTAATCGGTGGAACTGGTGGAATTGGTGCAACATCTGCCTTAATTAACGCAATGGGTTCTGCTACATCAACAGGTCAATTATCGGGTGGTAATTATTATTACGCAGGTGGTGGAGCAGGTTGGTATAACACTCCAGCGCCAGGTCTTGGTGGTGGTGGAGAACAAAATACAAACGCTCCAGCAAATATGGGCGGTGGCGGTGGCGGTTATAAAGCCAGCGGCGGCTCCGGTATCATAATTGTTAGATACGCGATTTAATAGACCTATTAACAAGGGAGAAGACATGGCAAAGGTAACACCTATCAAGGACAAAAAGGTAACGCAGTGCTTCAGCTATGAGGTCACTATGCTTATCCATATCATTGCGGACGACGAGATCACCGCAAAGAAGCAATTGGACGAAAAGGGCGGAATCGTCACTCGACGTGACGTCAAGCTCGTCAACGCAGATGTGGTCTACGGGGAAGGTAACCTAGACCCGAAGTAGTAAACAAGTACCTGTGATATTATTGGACTAACGCCGTAACCAAGGAGATATATAACAATGGCACACTTTGCAGAAATTGACGGAGACAACCTCGTAACACGTGTTCTTGTTGTCCCAGACGAGCAGGAAAACCGCGGAAATGATTACCTAGCTGCCGACCTCGGTCTTGGTGGCACATGGGTTCAGACATCTTACAACGCGCGTATTCGCAAGAACTACGCAGGAATTGGATACACATTTGATTCCGGCCGCGATGCTTTTATTCCACCTAAGCCTTTTGCGTCTTGGGTCTTGAACGAAGAGACATGCAACTGGGACGCACCTGTTGCTCGTCCAGAAGATGACAAGATGTACACATGGGATGAAGCTACAACATCTTGGGTTCAGGTAACAGCATAATGTCAGATACACCAACAAAGATCGTAGTTGATTGCTCAACAGGCGAACAACAGATCCTTGAACTTACAGCAGCTGAAATCGCTCAGCGTGACCAAGATGCAGCAGATGCTGCAGCTCGTCGCGAAGAGGAAGAAGCTGCAGCCGCGGCACTCGCAGCTCTGAAGGCTTCAGCTAAGGCTAAGCTTGTTGCAGGAACACCTTTGACAGAAGAAGAAGCTGCTACACTAGTTATCTAGTTTAAGCGTCTTTTGGCGGAAGTATGTCCAGCTTGTCATAGACGGCTGTTGCCGCCTCCCAGATTGTTTCGCTGTGCACGAACGCATGTATGTCACATAGAAAGATTATCTTGTTTTTAATCTCAGCCTTCACCGCAGCAAAGGACGGGCAGAGATCACAGACGTCACTAGGAACTATCGGAGAGATGACTCCATAGGTCAAGGGCATGACTTTATAATATCGTGAACCAGAGCGGACGACCGGGTTTGAACCGGCGACCTGAACCTTGGCAAGGTTCCGCGCTACCAACTGCGCTACGTCCGCGTTGTACTATCTGTTTACTATAACCTTTTCCCAATCAGAGTTACAATCATAGCAGGTATCATCACCGTCGATGGTAAGCTGGTCTGACACAACTCCGTAGGCTTTACCCTTGCAGTTAGGACAAAAGAACGTGAATTGAACTGTCACTCTTCATCCTCTACAATCAACTCATCGTGCGGGACGTAAACAATACAGGGGAGTCTTTTATCTCCAAGAACTGGTTGCCATTCCTGCGTTGGGTAGTACATATCTTCATATAGCTCTTTTACAAGCGTTGACCAGCTATATTTCCAAGATCCATCTGAGCCAACCATGCCCCAGCCCTTTGGATCTTTTTGCCAGGCGCTTCCGTTTCTAGCGACGACTACCGAGCCAATTGGAGGCTCCTTCATTTTCTTCATAACCGCTCTGCACGTCTCCAGTGTAGATATGATTTAACATATACCGCGGAGTAAGCGGTGGCTGCAAAGATAAATCCGTATTGATCTGTCGCAAGAGCGTACACAATCCAGATACACTCGTTAGTTAAAAGAACAAGCCAACCCCATATAGTCTTGCGACCTACAAAGTATATCCCTGTCACACCTATCACCGCAAGTACCCAGGACCACATCAATTAAGTTCCTTCCCGTCATCTGTAGCTCCGCAAATAGAGCAGGTAACCTGTCCGTCTAAATCTTGCACGAAGTCGTGCTTGTGCGTCATTAGATCCTTCTTAACCTGTTCATCAAGAGAGGATGGCACCCTTCTGAATACGTGACAAAAAAGTCTGGTCGGGGCGCTCATTTATACTTCTTTTTACTTCGTGTTGATATCTCTATAAGGGCAAAAGGTATGAGAAAGCTGGCAAGGTGTAGTTGCATCAGGGCTACAAGTTTTGCATACCTTAACTGCCGGGGACCAGTACTGCGTCGCATTAGTGGGCACTTTATCTGTGTAAGAAATGGTAATTATGTATCTTTTGCCAGATATTACTGGATTTACCCCGTGTAGGTACGGTGTTGGGAAATAAATAAGTTCATACTTTTCTGGTCTGTAAGTGTATCCACCATCGATTTCTGGGAAAGATAGTTCTCCGCCTTCGTACTCATCATTTAGATATATGACTGTGCTTATCGTCTCAGACTCATCTTCAACGTCTCTATGAACTTTCATGAAGGCGCCCTCTTCGTACAGCCCTACTAAGTTTTCTGCTACGTAAAGTTCTTCTTGATCAATAAATTTATTAGAATACTTTTTTACAAAATCAATCAAGACAGGGTTATCAGAGTTGTATAGTCTAAAAGTGCCGTCTCCTCTTTCGTTATTTAGTTGATCTTTTAATTTTAACTCTTCCATCAAGTTAATCAATGCTTGAGCGTCCGACGGTTCAACATAGTTTTTTATTGATTTTATTTGCTCTTTATCCATAAGCTTTGTCATTTGCATGACGAACAGTAGAAGGGAACGCGAAGGTTATCTTTGTTGGTGGTGACAACAATGCAGCACTTAGAACACTTTGCGTGGATAAGATCCTTGCTATTAAACTTGCTTAACTTAAAAACAGTCGACCCCGTGTAATAAACCTTAGTCGCATACCACGTAACAAGCATGGCGAAAATTGTAGTTAGCATAATTACTTCTTGCCTTCCTGCACGCGCATAGCGTGACGCTGAACGGCGTAATAGAGAGGAGCGGATGATGAAAGACCTAGCGCCTTAGAGACGGTAGCAAGGGAGATGCCCGCGTGGTACGCATCATGCAACTCTTGATGGTAATCCTCGGTTGACGTATCACGTGCCTTTAGAATGGACTCAAGTGACTTAGCGATGGTCTCCTCGGTCGCGCGTGAACGGTTTTTACGAGCTACAGGGGGAATGGCCGAGGTGAAAACTCTCCGCCGCAGGCCGGAATAGGCAACACCTAACTTCTCTGAGAGAGCAACGAGGGATCCACCCTTAGAGTAGTATTCCTTAATTAGCTCTGTGTACTTGGCGGATGCCCTGTGGGCAGGGGTTGCCTGTCCGCGAAGTCCGTAGGCCTTCTTTGCAAGCTCAAGGTGAGGCGCAATTTTAGCCGCGTACTTTTCGGTAATCTCTTCAAACTGTTTGCTCATTGTGGGTTTCCTGATTCTGTCATCACTCGGACTGCGGGTATACTCCATAGGTTGGATTTAATAATTGTCTGCATTGCATCATGCACCGCGATTGACGCCTTTTTCATATTAGCGTTATCGGGGTCGGGGATAGTAAGATCATACTCAAAGGACGCAACGATTCCACGGTAGTCATCATTTGGCTCGACGTTAATGGTCTTTGTCTTGATATCTACAAAGGGAAGAAGAGAGGTAGCCTCTACAGCATTGTTAAATGCTTTCTCGGCAATATCTTCATCAACGTTGACTACGTATACAACAAGTCTTTTCATCTATAATCTCTCCTCGTTATTGATTAACGAGTTAAATTATATACAGGAAACGCGTATTTATTATAATTTTAAAGAAGAGGATTATCCCTCTGTATCTTCATCATCCTTAGGATTACGAAGAGGGTAGGTAGCTATCCAAAACGCAGAGGTAGCAATGATTGCATATCCTGTAATGGTCTTTGCAGATCCATCAAGCACAAGCCAAGCTACGAACATGCCAAGGAGAGTCCATGCTTGGTCTACAATGTCGCGGAAGAGATCTTTCATTATTTTTGCTCCTTAAGTTGCATATTCTATATTATTTTCTTGGGGTTCTATTGGTTGTACGACGTCGGCCAATCTTCTTTCCTTTGCCATCTCCTGATGATCCACCTCCACCACCTCCCCCTCCAGAGGAGCCACCGCTAGATGATGAGCCGCCGCGTGAAGCAGAGCCTGCTGCAGATGTTGCTGCACCTGCCGCTGCTTGAATTGCAGCTCCTGCGGCAACAACAGTTGCCACAACCGCTTCCTTAGACTGCTTACGTTCTTCATCAGACATATCCGCGCCTAGATTAGAAAGCGCTGTAAGAACCTGTCCAGGGTCTGTTAAGGCCGCCGCAAGGAGTTGCCCTGGGTCTGCTAACACTTCAAACGCTGCCTGAACTTCAGCAACGATAACTACTCCGTTTGCAAGTTCAACCGGTGTATCAGGAGGTAAATCTTTGTAGTCAATTCCAGAAGCTGCCATCGCGGACGCAGGAATTGCATCACCGTTGTTTGTAAATGCAGCAACAAGAACTCCTGCAACCGCAGTTTTCTCTGACGCAGATAGTTCTCCTCCTCCAGAGATTTGAGCTACAACATCTCTAATCTCCGCGACAGAAACTTTTCCATCAGCCGCAAGTGATTCTCCAACAGCCCTTGCTTCACTCGCAGAAACTCTGCCATCTGCAAGAGCTTCTACCGTGCTTTCATGAGCAGATGGTATAGGATCTGGCTTAGGTTCTTTCACAGGAGGTTCTAATGGTGTTGGTGGTTCGACGGGTTCTGGCTCTGGTGTTGGCGGTTCCACTGGTTGTGGTGGTTGTTCCGGCTCTGTTGGTGGCTGTGGTTTTGGGTCTACTGGGGTATCTGGGTCGACTGGTGTTTCAGGCTTTGGAATTGGCGGTGCAGGGACTTCAGGTGTTGGCGCAGGTATCTCCTCGGTCGGAGGAGTAGGTGGCTCTACAGGAGCTTGAGCTACTGGTTCAGGAGTTGGAGCTGGGGGTTCTGGTGCTTGAGGAGCGTTTACAGACGCTGCTGCTGCTGCTGCTGCTTGTGCAGCGTTAGCCGCTGCTTGTTGAGCAGCAAGTTGCTCCGCTAAAACTCTTGCAGCTTCAACTGCAGACTGTATGGCAGCTGCCTGCGTAACAACTACTTGAGCCGCCGTGATAGCAGTAGGTGCGGCAACAACAACATCAACTGCAGATGAAACTGCAGCAAGTGATTCAGTCTTAGTAGTTAACGTCGTAGTTGCAGTTTGCAAAGCTGCAACCGTATTTGAAGAGACTATCGTGATAGGAGCGAGAGCTGCTACCGCAGAAGTAGTAGTGGCATTTTGAGCAACAATCGCTGTAACCTGTGTGTTAAGCGCTGCGATCTGCGCGTTGGCTGTGTTGATAGCCGCTTGAATAGTAGCGGTGCTTGAGTCTGGAGTTGGCGTAAATGCAGCTCCTTGACTGATTGTTCCATTAAATCCAGGTCCCGAGTTTGTGTCCGCTATAGCGGTAACTGCTCCGCCGGTAGTTTCTCGCATGTTAAACCTTGCGCCATTCGGAATTAGACCGGTAACGTTTACATCCGCTGCCCATGCGCCGTCTTGTGGATTAACGTCCGCGTTAAATCTAATCTGTGTCATCTGAGTATCGGCAGTTCTTAGAGGAAAGACGCGAACGTCCCACGCGATAGATAGGGTATTAGTTGTTGTCGAGTAGGTAACTCCGGATCCGTTACTCCACGTCGTCCAGTCATATCCCGCGATAGAAATTGAAGGTGCGTTAGGAGTGGAGTAATAATTTTGTCCTTCGTTGACACCAAAGGTAATCGTTGCGTTAGAACCAACATAAACATTTGTGTAAACGGTGTTTCCCATGCGTAGGTTAAACGGTAGGTTCATGCGAACCCCTGCATCGTCTGTATTTGCTAAAACGTTTGTAGACGTTCCGATGGTTGCAGCCAATGCGTTAACTGCGTCCTGCGCTGTGTTGATTGCGACGTTAGCCTGAGTTAACTGAGTCTGCGCCTCTGTTCGTGCAGGAGCTATAGCAGCTACCGCTGTTGTTGCAGCTGCGATGGACGCAGTTGCGGATTCAATTGCGGTGGACGCTGTTTGAATTGCAGTGGACGCTGTCGCCGCCCGGGCAGTCTCTGTTGCAATCGCGGTAACAACCGCGGAGGTTGTCGCTAAAGGCTCTGCCGCTATAGTGTTGGCAGCCGCTATAACTGTTGCAGTTGCGCTTTCTACAACCGCTGTTGCGTTTGTAATCGCAGTCTGCGCGGTAGTGATCTCGGGTGTAGACGCGGTAATAGTCACGGGTATCGCCGCGATAGCGGTAGCAACCTGTGTTACGGCAGCTGTAACGGTAGCAGCTGTCGCAGTTGCTGTATCGGTAACCGTTGAGGTATTTGCAACTGCTGCAACCGCTGTGACCGCGGTGGAGACGGCGGTGGTTGCGGTGGCAACCGCGGTGTTAGAGGCAGTGACTAATGGCTGTGCGATAGCGACGGTAGCGGCAGCGGTATCGGACGCAGCCGCTGCCTGGGTAACTTCAGTTGTGGCGGTAGCCAGTGCGGTGTTGACCGCCTGCTGTGCAGGGCTAACAACTACCTGCTCAGACGGTGCAGGAACCGTATCCTCGGCGTACGCCAAGGATTGTCCTAATAGATATAGTGTAGCGCTTAGAAGAAGGGTAGCAAAAAATCTATAAGATATGTTGCTCTTCCTGTGTTGCTTATGTGTCTCGTGCTCTCCCCCACGGTGAGCTTTACGGGGCACTTTTTTCCTTAGTCTAGTTGTTTATTGCTTCTATCTGATGGGTGAGCTTTCTTGTCAAGTTCCTGCCAGGTAATATTGGATATTCTGTCTGAGAGGAGTACAACCTCGTTAAGAAGATCCTGTGCCTGGATAGCTAGGTCTGCGCGAAGCTCTATAGAACCTGGGTCCTCTAGCTCTAAGAGTAGGGTACGGATTGTGTAGGTACATGCCTGCATACGGTTCATCGCCTGGTAGTGCGCGGTCGAATTGCCGATAATCATAGGAGGATTTTAACGTGAAATCTTCACCGCGAGCAAGAATAAGAGGACGAAAAGAGAGAAGAGAGTGAACGAGAATTATTAAAGAAATGGTTGAGAATGGTTGAATATGAGTTGGAGTTGCAGAAGGGTGAAAAGTAGATACTAAGTGAAAGTGATAGAGCTGGAGATACAAAAGTGCTTAGTAAGGCTCCAGGTCGATACTAAGTGAAAGTAGTGGTTCGAAAAGTTGATTGCTGCTTAGTATCTTAAATAATCCTAATAATCTGAATATTATAATACTTAAATAGTTAACTATATTTAGTTTACGTGTAGGGAGTTCTCCCTAGGGGCTTTAGTTTTTATAGTCAAGAATTAAAGAATTAAGATTTTAAGTTGATTTTGGTTGTACTTTGGTTGGCTATCATGATAAGGTTTTTTATACAAACGATAGGAGAGACAAAGTGTTACTAAAAACTGATTGGGTTGCAATTGTAATTGCTACATTTGGTGTAGCCATAGTTGCATACTACGGCTGGTCAGCAAGAAAAGAAAATCCAGTGATGAGGAAGATCCTCTACTCACTGCTTGTCCTTATAACTATCCTGTGGGCACTATGCATCTACATGGTGCTTGAAGTCAATGGATAAAGGAAAACCGATGATTGATGATGATGCCCTAAAGGCAATGGGATTATCCTTCGAGGAAGTTGCGGCGGCAGATAAGAAGCTGGTTGCAAAAACTAAGAGCGGTGGTCGAGATCGACGGGTCTGCGTTTGTGGTCACGCCATGACCAAGCACACGGTCTACTCTGGAATGGTTGACTGCAAGCCAAGTGCTCTGCGTTGTCCCTGCAAGAAACCTAGAGCTGTCCTTGAGGTAGACGATACTCGTGTGTTCCTTCGTAAGACTGAAGGTGCAGGAGCAATGCATGCCTTAGCTCGTGGAATGTACTCGAGCATTCAAGCAGGTAAGTCCGTCAAGTGGATTATTGAGCTTGCCTGCGATAGGTGCGGTGAAAAGGCCACGAACGTTATTCCTGTCCCCGTGACTCAATCTGGATATGGTGCAGATGAAGCAACTGGCTTTGACGCTCTGTTGTGTCCTACATGTAGAACGGTGGTGTGATGTGGCTAAGAAGAAAAAGAAGGATCTCCCTGCGTATGTTCTTATCGAGATGCCAGAGTGGAAAAGTAGAGTACTTAATTATATGCTGATGGTTCTTAATATCCCTGGCCAAGCCTGGGTGATTGCTATTGAGGATACGGGATTTACGTATGACGGTGAGTCCTTCACGGACGAAGAGACCGGATTGACAATTAACAAGATTAGCAAGAAGGTGGCAAATGGCGCTAAGCTCACACTATGAAAGAAAGCTAGGTAAGACGGGTAACCGTTGGTTTCATTGTGGTTACTCACATAGACGTCTTGCGCTCGGGATAGCCATTAGCCCAAACAACTTTGATCTTGATTTGATCTTTGTCTGGGTGGGCTTTGAGTGGTGATGAAAGAGTTACCGATTGTCAAGGCTGATGTACTTCACTATGACGTCCTGATTGCGACGCCAGCATTCTCGTTCGTGCCAGAGTACGTGACGAGTCTCGTTGCCACTACCAGAATGCTCAACGAGAAGGGAATCTCATACCACCTGCTTCATAAGTCTGGTTCATTTATCCCAAGTACTCGTGAACAGGTTGCGACAGATTCCTATGGACATAACTGGAAGACCAACGAGATTGGCGGTGGAAAGTACACCTACAAGAAGATCTTTTGGATTGATTCGGATATCGAGTGGACGCCGGAAGATTTTTTACGTATCTATGATTCAGAGATGGACGTGGTCAGCGGGTTGTACCAAACCAACCCAAACGGTACAGTAGCGGTTAATCTATCAGATCCACAAGGACGCCCAACACTTGTCAACAAATCTGACTTCCTTCTCCATTGGGAGCCAGTGGAGGTTGGCGGTGTAGGTTTCGGTTTCGTTGCGATGAAGCATGGAGTCTTTGAAAGTATGAAGAGACCCTGGTTCAAGATCCGCGAGGTCTTCTGGGAAGAGAACGGTTTTGCGGTGAACATGGGAGAAGACTACTCCTGGTGTGAAGGCGCTAAGGAAGCCGGATATAAGATTTGGGTAGACCCCACCGTTAAGCTGAAACATCATAAACAAGTGGTGTACGTCGTTGAGTAAAGAGCTAAGGAATGAAGAGTGGACTAGTATCCGAGAGGTTATTCCACTTGAAGGTTCCTGTGGATTTTGTCGGACCGACACCCATGACTCATGCCCACATGAAATCGCGTGGTACGACAAGTTATGGATCTGCGGTTGTGACTGTAACAAGGGATGGAAGCCAGTTAACATAGTTGTGAGTAAGAAAACAAAGGAGACAAAATGAATAGCGATTTTGTAAATGAATTATATAAGGATTTGATTACTGCCCTAGCCCACCCTGGGTATCGTCAGCAGGATCTGTACCTTGTACTAAATAAAAAGCTACAAGCATTAGAAGACAAACAGGTTAAAGAACTTACCAAGATGATTAAGCATTGGGAGGCTGAAGTCCCAGATGACACGACCCTTTACACCTTGGGACTAAGACAGGCGATTGACGTGATTCAAGGAAACGGGCCGCTTTAAAGAAGCAGTTTACCCGTACATTCATATTCTGTTTCTACACAAAGCAGAAGCGAGGTAGTCTCTCTCCTCTTTCCTCCTCAACCTCTCCAACCTGATGTAGAATTTCTCCTAGAGTCAACCCTGACTCATAAGGAGAAAACATGACTAACGAACTAAAAGCAATGGCAGCCTCATGGGCTCGTTCATTCCTAGCCGCAGGAATCGCGGTTTATATGGCAGGAGTAACAAACCCAGCGGATATCGCAAAGGCTGGTCTTGCTGCGATCCTTCCTGTTGTACTTCGCTACCTAAATCCTAATGACGCAGCATTTGGAAGAACGAAGTAACTAACTTCTAACTCCAAAAAAGAACGAGGCAGACTCCGTGATTAGCCCTCTCCCCAGGTCGCGGAGTCTGTCTCCTTTTTAAGACGTATGTACAATTGAACAATGACGACAGCGAATCTCTTTCCGGTCTCCGATGAGGACGATGACAATGATGCAACCCCCATCATTGAAGATCCTACGAACATCCGACCGGATCTTGGAGCCTTGGGCATCCTAGAACATTCCCGCGGCGTGTGCGAGGACACGTACGAAAACCGCAGCATCCTGCGCTCCTCACAGATGGGCTGGGATACGGTCTACGCCACGAACGGTGTTCCGACCGGTCTCATCCAGGCGCGGTCAAAGGACATGGTCACACAACGCCGGATTCTTTCACTAGCTGAGAAACGTCCGATCCTGGTAGATCCTAAGAACATGAACAGCGATTATCTAACCGGCCTGGATCTAGTTGCGGAATCGGCGTCCGATCACATAGTTCCTCCCTGGGTTATCGGCGCGACACGGATGTGGATTAACGAGCAGGACAACCCGATTGCCACCGAGAAGCGTAAGCCGACCGCTCTCCCTCATCGGTGCCGGCAGGTCAAGGACGACGCAATCCGCTGCATGCTTTGGAGCAGCGGGCGTCTCAAGGACGATGGACTATGCCGTGTTCACCTACGGCATGTCAAGAAGAATCCAAGCGACGACATAGAGCGGGCACGCAAGAAATTAGTTCAGGCTGCTCCCTATGCGGTAGACGTTCTAGAGGATCTCATGAACTCCGCGGTTTCAGAGCCGGTAAGATTAAAAGCATCTACGGAGATTTTAGATCGCGCGGGAGTAAGAGGCGGTATAGAGTTAGACGGTAACATCAACGTCACGGACGGCAGGTCCGCGGCAGATATTATTTCAGAGCGGCTTGGGCGTTTAGCATCTGGCGCCATTAACACGGCGGCCCAGCTTGCGACGGCAGGCGTAGACGTACACGACGCAGAGGAAATTCCCCAAACAAACGACGGCCAGGACAAAGAGGATACAACGGATGCGGAACCCAACGAATGAACTTGACGGCACTAGAGGATATCTTACACTTTGCGCGCGAACACGCGGCCTGCATGATGAGCGACCTGGAGCTGGCGGCAACCCGCGAGGAACACGTACGCTTGACGGCTCGCACCAACGAGGCAGAGAACTTAGTAACGCACTTGGAGAGTCTACATCTTGAAATCCTTACCGCCAAGTAATGTAATAACTCAAGCTGAGGCCTGGCTAGGCTTTACCGCCAACCCTAACGGACGGACTCCCTTTGGAGAACGTTCCGGATATGACGGGACGTTGTGGGCAGGCGCGTTCATTGACCTTGTCTTCCATGAGGCGGGCGTGACCATACCTAGCTGCGTTTATCCACCCAGCGGCATGGCGGAGTTTAACAAGCAAGGACGGTTGAAGCAAAGACCGCGGCTTGGCGACGTTGTGTTCTTCGTATTCCCAACGGGCGAGACATTTGGCGTTTCACATGTAGGCCTGGTAGCTGACGTTAGCCGTTGGAACACGGACGGGCTCGTCGGAACAATCGAGGGCCAGATAAACAGCGGCCTGCCTAAGGCTGACGTTCACGTAATGGGTGTGTACCGGCGTGTCAGGTCTAAACATGAGATCATCGGTTTTGGAAAACCAAATTACCGGCCTGTGAGTAAAAAAGCCCCAACGGGCCAGCGGGCAGGCTTGCAGCTATCCAGCATCCGCCCAGGGCGACGTAACCAGTCAATCGGGCTTGTCCAGCTTGCGCTCTCAAAAGTGACAGGAGGCCTGGGACGATTTACGCCGGATATGTATGACGGGTTGACCAAGCACGCATATGCCAGATGGCAGCGCCAGATCGGGTACGCAAACGACAGGGCGACAGGAATCGCCGACGAGCGTAGCTTAAGACTTCTTGGTGAGATCACCGGCGTCTTCCAGCTTGATGCCTAGGGCATCCCACTTCTTGGTAGGACTCTCACTCAGTACAGCTCGGCTCCAGCTCGGCTCTAGCTAGCTTGCTTCTTAGTAAAGTAAAAGAAGTGGAGCTCAAAAAATAATCGGCCCAGCCTGTGGTCCATTTTGCACTTATCTTGATATAATTAAGTTGTAGGAAAAAATGACGAAAGGAATTATTAGATGCCACAGTTAAAACACCTGGCTAGATTTACAACTCCTGTAAATCTAAATTCACTAAATTCAAACGACAAAAAGGACACTCCCATCAATACATACACTCCCGTATTAAGCAGCGCCCGTAAATCAATCCTGCAGGCGTTAACTGAATCATCGCAGCCTTTAAGTATTATTGAAATCGCAGAGGCGGCATCGCGCATTGCAAATCGACCATATGGCGAAATGCAGGTTCGCACCGAAGTTAAGGCTCTCATCTCCGGAAACCTAGTCTCATCTCGAAAAGAGACTAAGCACGAACAAGGTGTTCGCGCTGATGGCGGGCGAGCTCCTAATATTCTTGCTACTCTCTACTGGGCTCCTGCGGGCGTGGTTCCAGCTCGTACGGTTGCTGAAGCAGTACCAGGGCTGAGACTTTACTCTCAAACAGGAGTCATAGCTCGTAGGGTATATAAGTACTCAACAAAGGCTGCGTCTAAATCTAAGCGTCGGTTTACTGAGGTCGAGCTTGTCGACGTGACACCGGTGCCAACGAACTCAAATGCGGTAGTCGATTACCTCATCGAGAAGATGGTTGCGGAGCGTACCGCCGAGATCCAGTCACAGCTGGATGCGGCCAACGCCAAGCTCGACAAACTTCAGGAGCTTTTTAAGTCAGCTCTCTAATATCCGTTTATTGTTCACCCCATGGTGAACGTACACTTATATGTAGTTGAGAATACTGACCAGGCTCACAGAGCCGAGTCTCTTGATCTCATGGACTTTGACGCAGACGACCTCGCCTGCGAGAACTGTGACGTAGCCATTGGCTTCGTGAACAGCCGCTTTGTCTCCTGTGTCATCGTTGAGGCTGAGAACGACTCCTGGATTGTTTGCGATTCATGCGCCGGTGGTGTGTTACTTACAGAGTAGAACCTGATATAATAGTGCCAACGCCGGAAACCTGGCGCCAACGACAAAATGACGAAAGGGAAGTAACCACATGGTTAGCACCGTAATCACAGAGACTAAAGTCTCTACAGTAACAAAGGTTACCAACAAGGTAGACCTAACATCAAAAGCTGCAGCAGCCGAAAAAGCATTGGCAGCATTCACATTCGCAAAGGATGCGATTAAGGCGTACGAAGAAAAGAAAGCTGAAGCAGAGTTACTGCTACGCGAACTTTTAGGTGACGCGGATACCGCAGTCATTGGTGGGGTAGAGCGATTCAAGCTTGCACACTCAACCAATTCCAAAATCGACCGCAAGGTCCTACAGGAACTTTTCCCAGAAGCCTTTGAGGCAACCCTGGTAAAGACACCCTACACATTCATTAAAACTCTCTAAGAGTTAACGAAGCCCCTGGCCTAACAGCCAGGGGTTTCCTATTTTACTTTTAATTATGTACCTGATATAATTAACTCATAACGATGAAGGGGCGGCCGCTGGCCAAACTAAAGACTCGAAACCTGCAGGGGTCCGAAACAATACGGCGCCTTCATCGTTACTAATTTTAATGACGGAAGGATGCGCAATGACAGTTCCAAAGAAGCTCTATCATGCAGCGCCCGAGTGCGCACTAGGTAGCATTAACGCTGACGGGCTCAAGTCTGCTTTTGGTGAGATCTATGCGGCCGAGACTCCAGGCGACGCTCTTCAGTTTATGTGGTTCCGCCTGCTTGACCATGTCCACAGGACTCCTGAATCTTTCGGCGTTGAGGCGCATGATTCGATTCATGTCTGGGAAATCAAGACCTCTAAGACTGACGTAGGACTCTGGGAACCAGGTACCGACCACAGTGCGGCATTCTTTAATAACGCAACGAGCTGGGTGTATATCTCAAAGGAAATTCCTCGTGCGGCGCTTGAGCTCCCAAAGGTTTATGTTCGCGAGCTATTTGCAGAGCTTTATTCCTCTACAGTGGAGTCAACCTGATATAATTAACTTATAACAATAAATGACGGAAGGAAATAAAATGAAAATACAACTTTCAGACATACAAACATTAGAACATCTTCGCGAGTATATCGAGGAACGCCTCACTGGTTCTACTGTCTTGCTTGATGGCGATGAGGTAATCATCCGCACTGGAATGGGCATCGACCTTGGAAACTATCTCTACCCTCTCCATGAAGGTTGTGACGTGTGCGAAGCCAAACCTGGCGAGCCTCACTGTAGTTGTGGCAATTGCGATTGTTCAGTTTAACATCTACCTGATATAATAGTACTATAACCACCCAAAACGACGAAAGGACAGAAAATGGCAGACAAGGATAAGGTGATTGGAAAAGCTCTCTACTTAGAGCTTCGCACTCCAACCAATCAAACCTATCAGATGCTTCTTACCCCAGATGGCATCTCCTCAAATGGTCGCGCAGTACCTTCAACATTGTACCGCCGCCAAATCTCAAAGCAAAAGCCACGCCGTGCATGGAAGACCTACAGTCTACCGGCACTACCCATCAACTCGTTCGGAGCCTACGAGACTCAGTCAAACGATGATGCGGTCCAAGGAGCAGAGTTGCGCTTAAACTATATGGCGACTACGCTGTCTCAACTTAACTCATACAGTTATAGACTATACAAGAGCCCCATCATTGTAGAAGTTGCCCAGGAAGATCTAGAGTCTATTAGACTCTCAAAGACTCCTTACAAAATTTTAGGTCGCATTACGAGAGTTCGACGCACCCTTGGGTTCGGCGAGTTAATCGTAGAGTAACCCACCCACCCAAACGACGAAAGGATACACAAATGTCTACAGCAATTATGGACGCGATTGAAACATTCGCACCCGGAGCTAACCTAGGCTCTACACTTCTTACATCACTTATGCAGACAACTCACCCAGAGTCTTCTGCAACTCTCGACTCACTAGTTCTCGCTCAGGGTAAAGTAAACGCACGACCAACACCCAAAGCAAAGGTAGTCCCTGTGGTATCAGCAGATGCACTCGTAGGCGATTCAGTCTACACTCGTCCAAATGGCGAGCAGTACCATGCACGTAAGTGGGGAGAGCATGATGACGTCATGGTTCTTCGCAAGGCGCGTATGGATCAACAGTTTATTCTTCTCTACGGAGCTCCAGGTTGCGGCAAAACCGCACTCGTTGAAGCTGCCTATGAAAAGCTATACACAATCATGGGTACAGGTGACACTGAACTCGCTGACTTCATTGGTGGATACGTACAAACTCCAACCGGTGGATTCATGTGGGAAGACGGTCCGCTTGTAAAAGCTGCCGAAGAAGGTGTGCCATTGCTCATCGACGAAGTTGGCTTGATTGATCCTAAGGTTCTTTCAGGAGTCTACGGACTTATGGATGGACGTAAGGAACTAACAATTACTGCAAACCCAGAGCGTGGAACTGTAAAAGCAAAAGATGGGTTCTATGTCATCGCTGCTACTAACCCAAACGCTCCTGGAGTTCGCTTATCCGAAGCTCTTCTATCTCGATTCGTTGTGCAATCTGAGATGACTACAGACTGGGGTCTTGCTAAAAAGCTTGGCGCCTCTGCACAGATCGTTACAGTTGCACAAAACATCAATCGTCGCCAGGCATCTGGTGAATGTGGTTGGTGTCCACAAATGCGTGAGTTGCTCGCATTCCGCGACATCTCAAAATCGTTCGGCACTAAGTTCGCTATCGCGAACCTGATTGCCTGTGCGCCTGAGCTCGACCGCCCCGTCGTTGCGGACGTGCTCACTAGGGTGTACGGCGAAGAGTGCCGACCAGCCAAGATTTAATTCCCCTTGGCGCAGTAAAGGAAGGTCCTGGGTATGGGTGCCTGGGACCTTCTTTACCTGATATAATAGTACTAACAAAATGACGGAAGGAAAATCATGGCACATATAAAGGTTTCTAAAACCCGCGCGGAACAGACTCCGCCGGAATGGCTAAAGGTCGGAGCTCAACTCGGCGAGCTAGTCAACACCTGGGCAGGACGCTCAGACATCGTTGCCTACGTTGGCCCAGGCGCTGGGCAATCTGCACCAGCCTGCTTCAACCCACCAATGGCTGAGGTCGAGGTAAACGTCTCTGTTGCCTTCGGTCCAACAGTAACTCCTGAGAATATAGGAGACGTCCGCGAGCGCGGAACACAATTCGATTATCCACGAGCATCCGGTGCGATCTTTCATGAGGCACTACACGCTCGTTACTCTCGCTACGATTTATTCAAAGCCCACGAGGATCTTTCAAAGAATGAACTTCAGGCACTTACTATTCTTGAGGAGACTCGCATTGAAGCTTTCGGTATAGAAAACTTCCCAGCTAACCGAGTGTTCCTTCGCGCGTGCGCGATGGACATCATCCTTGATGACGTTCGTGAATATCTAGAGAAGAGCACCACTACTCGTGCTATGGCGCAGTTAGCTGCTCTCGTATGTGCTCGTGTTGATGCAGGTTCACTAGATAACGAAGATGCTCTAGACGTTCAAGAGCTTGTCGCTGAGTACTTTGGTGATACTCGCTATTCACAACTTCGTGACATCTGGCTTCGATTCCAAAAGTATGAAGGGCACACAAACGCTCTGCCACTTTACGAACTTGCCCGCGAATGGGAAAAGCTTATCTCTGAAGTTTCTAAAGAGAACAGTGATGAAGAGGAAGACAATCCTGTCACTGCTGCTATGGCAGGTATCATCGCAGAGATTATTGAAGCCCTTGAAGAAGCAGCGGAAGATATTGCAATTGCAATTGGCGACGAAGCCCAGGAACAAGAGCAGAAGGAAGACTGGAATGACGTTGTTGATCTTCGTGGCAAGGCCGCAAAACAACAAAGAGATCATGAAAAGATTTCAGATGAAGTCTTCAACAAGTCTACTGCTGAGCTAGGAAGCTCTGGTAGCTACTCACGCATCAAGGAGACTCGTGCACCATCTGGTCCAGAGCGTGCGGCTGCGGTGAAAATCGCAAACATGCTTGAGCGTGCAAAGTATCGTGAGCGCGATGAAAAGGAAGTAACTTCGATTCTTCCTCCAGGGCGTCTACGTTCTCGTGCGATGGTTCAAGAAGCTGCGTACAAAGCTCGTGGTTCAATGATGCATGCAGAGCCATGGAAGCGTACAGTGCGTAAGCATACTGATGACCCAACACTTAACGTTGGAGTTATGGTTGACATCTCTGGTTCAATGGCAGACGCAATGCAGCCAATGGCAGTTACCGCCTGGGCAATGTCCGAGGCAGTGCGACGCGTTCAAGGACGTTGCGCAATGGTCTACTATGGTTCAGGTGTATTCCCTACTCTAAAGCCAGGGCAGCATCTTCCTGAGGTAAATGTCTATACAGCTCCTGATGCAACTGAAAAGTTCGATAAGGCGTTCAAGGCACTCGATGGTTCTCTAAATCTTCTCAATGGAACTGGCGCTCGTCTACTCGTGGTTGTTAGCGATGGTTGCTATACACCAGATGAGATAGAGAATGCTAAGAAGTGGGTTCGCGAATGTGAGAAGTCAGGGGTCGCAATCATGTGGCTTCCTTTCACACAAGAATATCAACTAGAATATGTCCGTAGCATAGTTAAGGGAACATCAGTTGCCCTATTACAAGATGTGAAAGACCCAGCAGACGCTGCACTCCAAATCGGAAAAGCTGCGGCAGACGCTCTAACAAAGATTGGCGCACGTAATGCTGCGTAACAAGCTCCGGTGTGGGTAGACCTTCCGTCAGATTACTCTACCTGCATCGGTTATTTTTAACCAACCAACTAACAAAGACGAAAAGAGAAAAAGATGAAAACAAAAGTACTACTGATTGCGGCAGCCTTAGGTCTGTCATTGCTAATAACACCGGCGCATGCGGCAGGAGACAAAACTCTTGTCATCATCGACTCCGGTATCAACACGCAACTACCTTGGGCTAAGGCCGCGGTAGTTGAGGAAGCTTGCTTCATCGAGTTCGGCAACTGCCCAAACATGCTACCAAGTATGGTCGGTCCCGGAGCTGCATCTTTAGACCCAAAGCTCGTAGTCGACAAGGCCATGAGCCACGGAACGCAGATGGCTTCGGTTGCGGTAGCTGCTAATCCAAATGTAAAGATCGTGTTCATCCGCATCGTCGGCATGAGCGCTAAAGGATACGCAACTACTTATACAACTAAAGCTGTCACACTTGCACTTGATTGGGTTGCGGCAAACGCTGACAGACTCAATGTCGGCGCGGTATCCGTATCAATCGGTCGTGTCTACAAGGAAGCAGCGTGTCCTGTATCGTCGGATCCAAAGCTTCAACCACTTATCGTTCAGCTTGCTGCAAAGAATATCCCAACGGTTATTTCTTCAGGCAACAACTCTGACCAAAAGAAAGTTAACTATCCGGCATGTATCCCTCAGGCAATCGCCGTAGGAGCAACGGATACCCCGTACTCCATGAAGGAAGTCACCGGTTGGGTCTACCCAATCATGTTGATCTCTAACTCCGGGCCAGACCTTGACCTGTATGCCCTTGGAAGGGCCGCCACAACCGACGTCCAGGGAAACACGACAGTTACCCTAGGTACCTCGAATGCTACCGTACTTGTGGCCACCAGACTGGCTCAAAGCCTATCTGATTGTTCTACCCTAGATACGGTCATGGGCAAGGTCAACGCGTCCCTACAAAACGCCTACCGAACTCTTACCAATTTCGAACTAAAGTTCTACCAAACCTGATATAATAGTACTACGCGCAGCCAGCGGATATGAAACTGTAGGCGAGAGTCTACCAGACTTTCTTCCGCTGGTTGCCCATCTAAACGACGAAAGGATAGACATGAGTACCACCACAGTTAAGTGCGCTCACGTTGAGTGGACCCACGAGTATGATGATGACTCTATTCTTGGAGATTCATATTGGTGTGCCGATTGCGGCGAGCTTATGCAGGTAGGATAATGAACAACATTTACGTTGCCCATGAGGGCATGGATACATTCTTTACGATGTCCGACACCGGATACATCTTCTCAGCTGCTGACGCGGTTGGTGAGATTAACGATAGCCTTGAGAACGGTTATTGCCGCGATGCCTGCGAGCAGATCGGTTATGAGATTACTCCAGGTCTTGCCCAGATGTTCTACGAACTAGCCAAAAGCTACTGGGAGTTTGAAAACAACAAAAAGTAATTCCGGAAGGTGTTGTACTTTATAATAGATACATGTTATAATAGTACTATAACAACGACGGAAGGATTCAAATGAACACCTGGCTTATTGAAACTCAAAGCCGCTCCCTTGAGGCTGCGGTCAACACAGGGTCCGAATGGACCTTAGCTGAAGCTCGCGAACTTGAGACTATGAAAGCCTCTGGCAAGTCTATAAAGGAGATAGCAAAAGTTTTAGGACGCTCTTACTACTCAGTCTCAACAAAGCTTATTAACATTGGTGCGACAAGTCACCACAGACACTCAAACAAACCACTAACCCCAGCTCCGGTAGTCTGCGGTAACTGTTTCACAATACCATCAAAGTCCGGGGTTTGCCTCTGCTGAGGCACCCTGTACTTCTTCCCCACTACCTGATATAATTAAACCAACACAACGACGGAAGGATACACAATGAGTTACCCAGCAGATCACGTACTATACAGCTACACAATGACAGTCGAAGATTTTCTTGACCACGCGAACTACATGCGTGACACCGACGAGTACACCGCTGAATCTTTTACTGCAGCTCAACTCGACAAGTTACACGACTTACTTAATGACGCGGTGACAGATGCGGTTCAAGAATTTATTGAAGAGATCGAGTAAACTATGAAAACAGCATTGCGAATTAACACGGACTTCACCACAGAGATCTTAGATCTTGAGGTGGACAGTCTCGAACAACTCCAGGGAGCAGTCGGTGGCTTGGTTCAAGCAGCTGACCTGCACGACAACCTAACACTATGGTGCAACGAAGAGGGCAAGCTTATTAACGGCATGCAACCAAATATCATCGGCACGCACATGTGGGAGAAAAGCTTCGGCATGACGGACATCATTATGGGTGACATCGTGTTCACCGGTGGAACGGACGATGAAGGTGACAACCTGCCTTTGCCGTATCCTTGGCAGTTACAGCTCGAGGAACTTGCGGAGAAGCTTCGTAGAGCATACGAAGCAGAGACTAAGTTCTTCTCATGAGTAAAAATGCATCTGCCGGCATCTGGGAGATCCGTGATGTTCATACGGGCGAACGTATCTCAAAGTTTAGGGCGCGCAAGCGCGCGGACGTTGACCGGATGCTGCAGATGGCTTCAGTTGGGTTGAAACGCCCATTGGCTGACTTCGAGGCAGTATACCTAACAGATTGGGAATAACCTGATATAATTCAACTATAACTAAATAAAAGGATTGGACTAACCAAGCCTGAAGGCGTACGGGTTCCACATGGTGGAGTACTCCCAATAAGCTAGTAAGGTGCGGAAAGGGTAGCAACTGTATGTCATAAGACCTCTGCATTGCTTAGTGTTATTCGTAGAGACTCTACCAAGAGTAAAGCAAGGTGCTTAGTTAGGCTAAAGCTTTTGAGGTCGGCCCAAAGAGTTGAGGGAGAGACGCCTGTCCAGTAGTTGTGGGACCAGTTTTCATTCGACATGGGCTGGTCCCACTCTTATTTTACTTTATGGAAGAAAACCTGATATAATTAACCTTACAACGACGGAAGGATTACTAATGGCTAAGTTTACATTTCGCTTCGATGAGGTAGCAATGAACCAGGTTTGGTTTGATGCCGACAACGAAGAGCAGGCTAAGGCTTTGATGCAACAGGTAATGGACGAAGAGATTGACGTCAGCGACCTGCCCAATGCCGAAGAAAGAAATAGAGGAATCGCCTTATCATTCGATTGCTCTGTCCTTGAATCTTCCTGATTATCCTGATATAATTAACCCAACGACGAAAGGACACATCATGTCAAGCAACTATCCACCAGGAGTTTCTGGATTTGAACCTCAAATTGCCGGGTCAAACGAAAGTGAAAGCGTTCAAGAACTCGATTGCGGCAACGATACATGTGACGCATGCTACGAAGTTCCTAGCATAGAAGAGTACTCGCACGGCGAGATAACTTGGACTGCTGAGTGGGTGTGCAACAAGTGCGGTGAGGAAAACTCCCGCGAAGGTTGGTATGACCCAAACGACAACTTCTAAACCAAGTATTATCTAACTACGAGCTAGGGAGAAGACGTGGAGTCCACCATTACCGAAGAAGTAGTAGAAGAGACAACCCAGGAGTCTTACAGTTGGGTTCCTTGTGATTCATGCCAGACAGCTCAGGCAATCTGGAAAGTCGTCGGCCAAAGCGGAGAGCTATTCTTCTGCGGTCATCACAAAAACAAGATGGAAGCTGGGCTCACAGGCTGGGCAAAAGAATTCATCGAAATAGTGTACTTCGACAAGTAAACATGTTATAATAGTACTATCAACGACGAAAGGACAAGAAAATGCATGACATTAAAAATGGCACATCCCTACAAGGGTATGTCACTACCACGATGCGAGATCTCATCTCAGCATTTGATGAACCAACTTTTTATTACCCAGGAGATAAAGTTACTGTTGAATGGGTCCACACTTTTTCAGATGGTTCAGTTGCAACAATCTACGATTGGAAGCGCTACGACTTAGGCGCACCTGACATGGATGAAGTTATGGAGTACAACATCGGTGGATTCAACCGAGATGTAGTTGAACTTGTCAAGAAGGCTGTACTTTTAACAACAGATAAGATATAATTAACTCACCAACGACGGAAGGATAAACCATGAACATCGACATTAAAGATCTTACAGATAAAGACATTGAACTTATTATCCGTGCACTTGGCAAGGAAAAGAAATTCTGCCAGGACTCAGGATTCCATCATCTTGCTCACTGCGTGTCAGATCTTCAAGCACGCATCAAGAATCAATTGCCGGTGGTTGTGTGAGTGACGAACTAACTCTCTGTGACTTCTGCGCCTACTACGTAGAGGAACATGAAAACGTTTTTGCGGATACTGCAAAGTGGTATGCAATGATGAAAAAAGTATCAGAGGATCTTCCCTATGAGTACCACGAGGTACTTGAACAGATTCTTACTGACTGGAGAACACATGCTCTCCCAACCTGCGACCCACTAGCAATAGACTAAGGATTACAAATGAAAAAACGACCTAGAGTTAAAAAGCAAGTATCTGTTAACCAGCATCAAACAATGCCGGCAGTTACTACGCTTGCCCTTAACTTGACAACTGATAAGGACCTACGCGCGGCGTACGTTAAAGCTCTTCGGTTAAAAGGCTGGACCCTCGAGTCAATTGCCTTTGCACTTGATCTTACTCGTGAGCGTATTCGCCAAATTCAGCTAATGGCGTCTCCTGCTAACATTGTCTATATTCTTTCTAATCCCGGTGAGTTCCCTGTGCCTGAGCTAGAGACTAGAGAAATTGAAGTCCCAGGAGATCCAGAGTATGTTGAACCTTCACCTGAAACATTAGCTCGTCTACTTGAGCTTCAACCTCTTGCGCAGAAAGTTCGCTATGACCATTCTACGTATCGTAAGGAAGCTGAGGAATACTCTGCACTCGTGTGGCATGTATATTCAGTTGAGGGTGTAACCTTGTATCGACTCGCAAAATGTCTTGGCGTGACACACGGAGCTCTTAGATTCCGTCTTGCGCGTTACGGATACCTAACTCCAAAAACAGGTAAAAGTAAATGCTACTCGCCAATCAAACAAACGAATCGTGCGGTAGCCCAATGAGTTCACTATATGATTTGGTAAATGTTTTTAATGAGCAAGGTGAGTGGCTAGGTGAATTCATCAATGAAGAAGTTGCTAAGGACTGGCTCAAGAAAAAAGGAGTAGATGTTAGCAAGTATGAGATTTCAAAAAGACGACCAGAGATAAAGAGGAACCGATGAATGCTGATAAGCTAGAAATCGTAGATATGGACACTCACCGAAATGGCATTGGTGGGATGCCTTTCACCGTGGCGCTTGTAGATGACCCTGAACAGTCAGACACAAAGCTCATCATCATGTTCGAGGCTGAGGGTCATACCGCAGTCCTCTCATTAAATAAGCTCATGGAGGAAGACATCTCGTTCGCATCCAATTCCTGGCGCGGTGACCAATATGAACACGCCCTTCGCCCGGAGATGTGGCCGGATGAAGATGTTACCGACGAGTAAGGTATACTTCCCTAGATCTTCCTGATATAATAGTACTATCATCGGAAACGGTGAAAACGACAAAACGACGGAAGGATCCAAAATGCAAAAGAAATGGTGTCTCCTAAAATCCAGCGATGGTCAACGTGGAGCAAACGGAAAGCGTAAGATCTACGAGGTAACTGTAGATGGTCCAGTAGTTCGCACTAGCTGGGGAATGGCAGAAAAGCCAGTCCGCCAGAATGAGATAAAGAACTATCGTGACGAGTTCTATGCACGTCAAATGGCATTCATGAAGGTTCAAGAAAAACTAAACAAAGGTTACGAATTAGCTTACGCCGTATAAATTAAACTTCTGTAACGTACTCCAATCCGCTACAGAACGACCTGGGCAAGTCACTAAACTACCCACCTAACAATGTCGAAAGGACATCATGATAGTAGCAACCTTACATAAAAGCAAAGCCCCTAACGCTGCATGGCTAGTTGAGGTCAAGGACCTTGCAAGTGGTGAAACACGCCGTGGAGCTTTCAAATCTCTTGGACCTGCCAAAAAAGAGGCAGTCCTCTACGCTAGTTCTTTCTTAGACACTGAGCGTAAACGTCTACCTTGGGTAGAAGATCTAGCTCAAGCTGAGCAAGGTATCGGTTATTTCCGTGCAGAGGTTGATGCATAATGACTTGGATTAACCAATTAGCTGAGCAGACAAGGGCTGTGGAAGAACTATCTACGTCTCCTTGCCAGTGCTTAATTTATCATCCTAAGGCTTCTTCCAACGAGTGGAAGAGAGTCTACAAGGACTGGACTGATACAGGTAAGACCAGTATGCAGATGTCTGCTCAGTTATTTGGGTATTGCCCTGACCAAGCAGCTATTGTACTTTCCTGACAAAACCTGATATAATAGTACTATAACTGCGACGGAAGGAATAACATGAATATCGAAGATCTTGTATCTCAGATTGAGTCAGGAACATTTGATTCTGGCTTAGTCAAAATCAAGGATGCGGTAGATTCACGCCTAAAGGCGTCTCGTGTCTCACGCACAATTGCGGATTATCACATCGGTGACACGGTGGTCTTCAATGATCTAACTGGGACTCGCTACATGGTTGGCCGCAAGGCAACTGTGACAGGGATGAAACAGAAGAAGGTTGTTGTAAGACTGGAGACACCCGTTGGAAGATTCGAAAAAATTAACCCAATTACGGGTAAATCAGAATCAGCAGATATTGTTGTTCCTGTGGCTATAATTGATCTCGTAAAGTAAGACGTAGTCCAGGCGCTTAGGATACAGTTTTCCTAGCGCCTGGATAGGCGTTTTACCTGGAGAGGAATTCCGTGACTACACTTGTAGCAATTCAAGGTGACGGCTGGTCCGTCATTGGTTGTGATTCGCGTTCGTCTGACGAAAGTGGTCGCTACCTAGAAATGGCTACGCATAAAGTCGTAGAGAATAACGGTATTTTAATTGCAGGGTCTGGTGCGGGACGCGGCTCAAACATACTTCAATTTGGTTGGAGAGCTCCTCGTCCGAAAGCTGGACAGGACCTTGATGTATTCATGACGAAAACATTTATTCCGTCTATGCGTAAGGTTTTCGTCGAGTCTGGCTACGACATGAAGGCTGACGGTGAAGCTGCGGCTCACGACTCAGAGTTCATTGTCTCAGTGTACGGAGTTCTGTATCCGATTTACGAAGACTACTCTTGGGACAGAGAAGAACGAAACGTGTATCACTCAGGTAGTGGTTCGGATCTAGCTCTCGGTGTTCTTGAAGCTCTTAACTATCAAAAGTGTAAGACCGCAAAGGAAGCTGAGAAGATTGTTTACCGTGCAGTAGAAATTGCTATCAAGCATGACATCTACTCCGGTGGCAACATCCACACGTTTATACAAGAAGAGTAAGTTACTAGCAGGTAACTTATCCTGATATAATAGTACCATTAAATGACAAAATGACAAAAGGAGAAACACAATGGCAAAGCTCATTGAAACAAACGAAGGATATGCACCAGCACATCAGTTAGACAGCTGGGACTTTCCATTGCACAGCGAGATCTTGCCTGGTTTATGGGTAGGCGGAACTGATGACCTGGACACAATTGAAGAGTCAGCAGTATTAGACGCGCCTAAACAAATCACAAAGAAAGATTTCGATGCGGTAGTAACTTTATACGCATGGGCAAATCCAGTTGACTGGATGGTTGAGGAACTACGCTTTGGTTTTTATGATTCAGACGTAGACCATATTGACTCAGAGTCTCTAGCTACAGCTGTCTCATTTGCGCATAGCAAGTGGAAGGCTGGTAAGAAGGTTTTAATTCGTTGTCAAGCTGGGCTTAACCGCTCTGGTTTAACTGCGGCTCTTGTTCTTATCAAAGCTGGTTATACTCCTGATGAAGCTATCACGCTTCTTCGTACTAAGCGAACCTCATATGTTTTATGTAACGGTGAGTTTGAAGCGTATGTTCGAACGTTGGACAAAGCAAGTGAGTAAGCTACACGTCGCATACGACGATATCTATCTTGATTGGCAGCTAGGAAATGGTGACGGTAGTCACCCAACTAATCCAATTCGTGCTAAGCTTGCGGTAGAGCTTCTTAAAGACTTAGAACCAGTAATGGTTAAGCCATCAGCGTCTGAATCAGACAGAGACTTGTTAAATCATGTTCACTCTGATGAATACATTTCTAAGGTTTTAGATAAAGGTCACTGCGGTGAATGGTATCCTGACCAGCTACATCTTGGAGCCGTTGCTCTTGAGATGGCTGCGGGGACTATTCGCATGTATGAAAAGATTCTTTCAGGAGAAGCTCAGGTAGCCTTCAATCCGCAAGGAGCTAAGCATCATGCGCAGTATGACCATAGCTCTGGTTTTTGTGTATTCAACGACATGGCGTTAGTTGCTAAGTTATTTATGGCTGCAGGGCTTAAGCCTATGTACATTGATTGGGATGCGCATCATGGTGACGGCGTTGAGAATATCCTGCGCCCGTATCGAAATCTAGTTACGGCAAGTATCCACCAAGGTGGAATCTTCCCGGGAACTGGTCTTAAGAACGAGCCAGAAAATGGAGTATACAACTGGGCATTAGCTAACGGAGATGGTGACGTAGAATTTCTGGATGCGATGCAAGAGATCGAGCTGCTTGCGGATGATATTCAGCCAGATGTTATTCTTCTAGCTACCGGAGCTGACGCACATCATTCAGATCCATTGTCTGGTCTTAACTTTGATTATCCTGGGTATCGAGCTGCTGCTCGCATCATTGCGGACATCGCTAACAAGCATGCAAGAGGCAGAGTACTTATTGGAGGAGCCGGTGGTTATCAACCTTTCGACCACACACCAAAGGTGTGGGCAACTGTAGTATCAGAAATATATTCAGATATTAGCAACGTACCCGTATAACTTTTCCTTTTATAAGGTACCATAGTACATATGGGAAAGAGTCTAGCACAAATCATTGCGGCAATGTCTGATGAAGAAAAGGCAGAGGTTCTAGCAGGTCTAGATCCAGACGCTCTTCAATGGGACTGGAGTTTCTGGGGACGTCCTGAACAACAGCGTCCTCAAGGTGATGACTGGAACATATGGATGTACCTCGCAGGACGCGGTGCTGGTAAAACTCGTACGGCTTCAGAGTGGGTAAGAGAAGAAGCTAAATACACAAACACCGGTCAACGCCGTTTTGCATTGGTAGCTCGTACAGCTGCTGACGTACGAGACGTTATCGTTGAAGGTGAATCAGGTATTATCAATGTAACGCCTCCTAGTGAGCGTCCGTTGTACGAACCGTCAAAGCGAAGACTGACTTGGCCTAACGGCAATACGGCAACATGCTTTACTGCCGATGAGCCAGATTCTCTTCGTGGTCCTCAATTCACGCATGCTTGGGGAGACGAGGTTGCCGCTTGGCGTCAGACTCCAGATGGAGCTGGGCTTACCGCATTTGAAAACTTACGTATTGGTACTCGTCTTGGTCAAAATCCTAAAATTATGATTACAACAACGCCGAAGCGCGTGCCGTTGCTATATGATCTTTTACGTGAGGCCGATACAAATCCCGGCAAGGTTATTATTACTAAAGGTTCAACCATGGACAACAGCGGAAACCTTTCTGCGGCCTACATGGAAGGAATTCTTGGAGTGTACGAAGGAACTCGTCTAGCTGCGCAGGAACTTTACGGCGAGATGCTTTCAGACGTTGAGGGAGCACTCTGGACAGTAGAACTTATCGATAATACACGCGAACTTGTTATGCCACAAGGCGCACCGCTTCGTTGCATCGGTGTTGATCCATCGGTAGCTGAAAATCCAAGAGATGAATGCGGCATAGTTGTTGTAGCTGCAACGGCCGATAGAGATCTTTACAAACGTCAGAGCTGGGTACTTGAGGATGCTTCAATCTTAGGCTCACCGGATGTGTGGGCAAACAAGGTAGTAGCCATGGCGCGTAAGTGGGGTTGCCCCGTTATCGCGGAGGTAAACCAAGGCGGTGCGCTTGTTCGCAACGCCATCAACACGATTGACCCAACGGTTAAGGTACTTGAGGTTCACTCCAAATACGGCAAGGCCCTTCGAGCCGAGCCAATCACGCTAGCTTACGAGCAGAACCGCGTGCACCACATAGGGTACCTAGCGGACCTCGAGTCCCAGATGACCTCGTGGATTCCAGGCGAAGGCAAATCACCTGACCGCGTCGATGCGCTGGTCCATGCCCTTACCGCTCTACTCATTAAACCACCAGCCGGATTCGTAGGCGGAAAGATTACGGCTAAGTCTCCAGCTGGCCGAAAGATCCCTGGTCTGAGAAACACCTTCCGCGTTAGGTAGTTTCATTATCCTGATCTACCTGTTATAATTAACCTGTACGCCAAACGACGAAAGGAACAGAAAATGGTATGTATGTACTGTTGGGGAAAGAAACCGCGAGGAGCAAAAAAGAATCCTTGCAAGCACTGTAACCGAAAGGACGCAAAATGAAAATCAGCACATTCCGTGGACATAAATACCGCCGATATACGGTAGCTCTACGTCTCCTAGCTTTAGCTTGGATTCCGTATGCCGCTCAATCTTTCTTTATCTATCCAAGTCTCATCGCATTTCTAGCATCTGCGTTCTTGATTGCAGCTGGCTCAGGACCTCTTTGGTTCTTCTCACTTCGCACAGAGCTTATCGCAAAGGAAGAGTTCTCTAACCTTCGCCTAAAGCGCAAGAGCCCAACAACGCTTCTAGGTGTGGTTGGTCCAAAGGGTGACAAGTAATGTTAGGCAAGCCCGTCAAGCGCACAGCTGACACGTACGAAATCTGTTCCAAATGTGGACACTACATCTACGAGTCACAGCCGTTTGACCAGATGCCAAAGGTAGGTAAGTCGGTTCTTCGTCTTGCCCCGTTTCACATTAACCATTCAGACTGTTCAGCCTCGATTCTCCGTGGTGAACCTCGCGTTCAGTGGGGGTCCAGTGAGAAATAGGGTTAATAGTTTACAAGATACCGAATAAGGATTAGGATCTAGCTATGACACAGGGAACCGTCCAGCGAGACAAGATATACGTCTACGACAACTGCCAGCAATGCGGAGAACAAAACGTTCTCGTCTACGAGTGTGGTGAACAACTACTCTGTGCAGAGCACTACAGGGACAAAGCAAGAACTGTAAAAAGGGTTACGCCGTGTGATAAATGTGGAGCGGGAAACGCAGTCCGAGATCCATCACATCGCAGAAACGAATACCTGTGTTGGTCATGCCACCAGGAAAATGGATTTGCGGTTGATAGCTCTATTGTCAAGCGGGCAATCGTTTCGCTGGTCAATAACTTTACTCAAGGAACTAAAATTAAATGTGACGCAGCTGGTTACGGCACAGACTGCGATAACAACATAAAACCACGTGGACCGTGGAATGGACGTTCCCTTTGCGACAAGCATGGGAAGATCCCGCCAAAGCCTGTAAAGAGCAAGAAATCTTGAGCAGTACCATACGCTCAATTAAATGCATAATCATACAGTGTGATTACGTACATACGAGAGGAAAACAATGACAACAGCAACAGTTACACCAAACCAAGCAGCCGCGCTCTATAGCGCAGGGAAGTCTGTAGACGAAGTAGCTAAAGAGCTATCAATCACATACGGTAAGGCTCGTAAGCTCATCGCGGACTCGGGGACTCCTATTCGCAATACCTCCGATAGACTCAAGGGTAAAACCCGTAAGGTCAAGTAATCCATGGATAGACTAATGCTTACACTGCAGAGCCTAATTTGGCCTGCTGTTATATCAGCTGTCCTTTCCATCCTGTCCATACTCACTGCGCTTCTAACCCCGGATAAAGGCGTCCTTGCCTTAGCCCTAGGGTTATCTGCGATTGCCTGGGCTGGGCTAGCTCAGACCGTATAGCAAAAAAGTAGCGGGTAACGGGCACCTACGGGTGCCTGTTTCTCTTTCTATGTGGTATTATTAACACCAGGCAAACAGCCTACTACGGAGAGACGAAAGGACTAACAATGTTATCCCTTTTTATCTCCGGCCCTATGCAAGCGGTAGAGGACAAGCGCGAGCTTGAGAAGCATAGCGGTAGCAAGAAGCTCATTGGAAACTCAATGGGTTGTCCCATCCCCGACCTAAGGAGGCGAACTAGCGTTGCAAAAACTCACAATACGTGGAATAGCAATGTCGACCGTAGCCTATATTACGGCACTAACAATTGGTGTATTCTCGCTCACTATGGTGAGCAGCTACGCCGACGACATCAATACAAAAGAACTAATGGTTACCGCGCCTGTCGTGGTAGACCCACTAGTTAAATATAAGAACGCGGTAGAGCTAACAAGCCAAGAGCTTGTAGAGCTGCTTGCGGCTGTTGGCTTTGAGGGCAAGGCTCTCAAGACTGCATGGGCAGTTGCCATGCGTGAGTCACGTGGACATCCCACTTCTCACAACGTGAACGCCAGCACTGGCGACAATTCATACGGCCTATTCCAAATCAACATGATCGGTAGTCTAGGCGTAGACCGTCTAGCTAAGTTTCAGGACAGGGTAGGCATCACTAAACATGCTGATCTACTTGACCCTGTAGCAAACGCTAAGGCTGCTTACTACATGACTGCTGGAGGTAAGGACTGGGGTTCATGGGGCTTAGGTCCTAATGCCTACGATGGATCTGCGGCAGAGCCTGCGGTGACCTTGTGGATAACCCAATACCCTAAGTCATAATCACAAGATAGGAATATAGTATTCACATGACTGAAGAAACAAACATCGAACCTGCGGGCGACATCGATGACACAGAAGATATTGCTGTGGCTGAAGATGAAGCTGTAGAAGTAGTTGAGGAAGAAGTGCAAGCTCCTGACGTAGAGCCTGAGCAAGTAATTGCTGATGAGCCTATGCCTGAGCCTATGCCTGAACCTGTAGCTATTGAAGAGACTAAGGTTACATATCAGCCAAGTCAAGCAGTCAGTGGAGAAGACGTCGACGACGTACTCCTTGCTAACTGTATCTACAAAAATGTCTATGCACGCAAGTCATTGACAGTACATCATCTACAACGTCGACTCATCGAACTTGGTTACAAGGACGCTGACGCTGACAAGGATGGTTGGTTAGGCGATGAGACTGTAGCTTCAATCAAGGAGTTCCAGGCTGACAAAGGAATGGACGTCACAGGCTCTGTAGACGCTGATACCTTTATTAAGATCTTTGAAGGGGACGTACACGTACGCGTAGTACTCTAGATCTTCTTCACAAAAGGAAGACCAATACTTATAACGAGTATTGGTCTTTCTTACTTTCACAAGGCAAACTAAAAAAAGCTTGGAGACAACTCGCGGACTGCCCACACCTATACGTAACCCTTTCTCACCTCCAAGCCATTTTAACCAAAAGGTACTGTTTCTGCTTCGTTTGTACACATTACTATAAGCGCAGTTTGTACACATTCGTCTTCAAAGATGATACATTATTCTCATGGCGCATACACCCGATCTCCCAAAGAGCGAAGCTGAATTCCTAGCCTCCCTCTCTAAGGAGCAACTCTGGCGTCGTGTAAAAGATCTGAACGATGCAGGCTGGACCCTTCAGTCCATTGCGGACGCATTCTCGCCACCGCGTCGTCGCTCAACGATTCGCAGTTGGGTTATCAAGGATACGCCTGAGTTCGAGTTTATCACCGCGACCCCTACCCCGCCTCAGCCCAAGGCAAAGTCTAGACGTAAACGTCCAAGGTCTCCAGGAATCCCGCTCCACGAGCAGTTGCACATCGCGCGCCTGTCACCCGTTGCTCGGCGCTTCCGCGCAAGGACAAATCCTTCATCCGTTTCTTTCACCGCGAATCAGGAGCTTACTAGCATCGCAGGACTTCTCTACAACAAAGGTGTTACCGTGTCTGAGTTAGCTCGTGCTTCAGGAGTTACCTATCGTGCGATGAAACGTAGAGTAGATAAGGCACTTACACAATGAAGGTTCTTCATGATTTCTTCCCTGCAACCATAGTTGCGGTTGCGCCTGGTATCGTCCAGGACTTTATGACGGTGACGACAAACCGCGAGGACGTGCCTAGCGGCAACAAGTATTTCGAGCGTGTTCGCGTCGTGATTCTTGAGAACAACTTTAACGAGCAGATCATCATGATAGCGGCGGATCACCACGAAGGACCGCGCTTAATCTTTCGCGAGAAAATTTCACTTTTTAACTGGTCAGGAAGTAAGACACAGGATTCCCAGGCACTTATGGAGTCAGGGAAGATTATAGCGTTTCGTAAGACCCAAGGTTGCTCAACCTGCGGCAGCAGACTGCGATCTTGGAGCCCTTACATAACAATGGACTCAGTAAAGGACCCTACCGAATGAACTCAGTGATAGAAAAGATGTCTGTCTTGCACGTAATCATCCTTGCCTTATTCGTCTACCGATTGACACGGCTCATCGTCTTAGATGAAGTCCTAGCTCCAGTCCGTGACTGGATCTGGGACCGTAAGCCTCCGCGCTCTTCTCAAATCGGATATTTCTTTACATGCCCTTGGTGCGTCTCGATGTGGGTTGCGCTCCCGATTGTGTTCTCGTACGCTCTATTTCCAAGTATAACTATTCTAATTGGGTGTATATTTACCCTGTCCGCTATAGCAGGACTTATAACTGCGCGCCTGGATCAGTAATGATTCGACGCTCCGTTAGCCAACGACGAGGAGTAACACGTGGGACTATTCTCTAAGGATAATAGTAAGAAGCCTAAAGGCAACCCTGCCCGTACTCGTCGTATCACCGCACAGGCGCCTCGTAACACTCTGCCTGCGACAGTAGTTTTTGACGGCAAGACCTATGCCCAGGCACTTCCTTACTCTGCTCCTCGCTCTCTTACAGCCGCCGCAGTTCAGTTACAGATTAACGACAAGGGCGAAGTTGAGAAGTTTAAGCAACGCCGCTCCGGAGGATCCAGCGACTGGCAGTCCGAGGCATGGGAATACTACGACGCAATCGGAGAGATCAAGTACGCCTTTAATCTTGTTTCATCTGTAGTATCTCGTATCCGTTTATACGCAGGAGCTATTGATAACGCCGGAGAGAACCCTGTCTCTGTAAACATCAGCGAGGTAGTTGATACACGTCTCGCGGCCGCAGCTGAACGTGCCCTCGCGCGTCTAAGCTCCGCGTATGGCGGACAAGCTGGTCTTTTGAAGGATGCAGCTCTTAACTTATTAGTCAGTGGCGAGTGCTATCTTGTTCAATTCCCCGAGCGTAAGGGCTCAGGACTTAAGGAGTCCTGGGATATTCGCTCAACAGACGAGTTGCAGCTAGACTCTAAGAATTCATACGTTGTTATTCCACGCCGCGACATTATTGGAACGCAGTCTTCACGCTCCGGCGCAAACGGAGTTAAACTTCCTAACACAGCGTTTGTTGCTCGTATCTGGAGAGCTCACCCACGCTACTCAGACGAGGCTGATTCATCATTACGCGGTCTACTTGATCTTTGCTCAGAGCTACTTTTGCTCAACCGTACGTTCCGCGCGACAGCTCGCTCACGTCTAAACGCTGGCGCTCTCTATCTCCCAGACGGTCTCTCTGTTGCCGCGTCTCCAGATCCTGACTATCCGTATGATGACGAGAATGATCTCAATCCTGGCATGACCGCGGAGGAAGCAGCCGACGAGTTTGAAGATCAACTCATGGATGCGATGACGACTCCGATTCGTGACGAGGACTCGGCTTCAGCGGTTGTTCCACTTATTATTCGCGGACCTGCAGAGCTTGGCGACAAAATTAAGCAGTTTAAGTTTGAGCGCTCGTTTGACCCTGCACTTGCAGATCGCTCCGATAAGGTACTTGACCGTATCCTTCAAGGGCTTGATGTGCCTAAGGATATTATTACCGGTTTAGCAAACGTTAAGTACACTAACGCCCAGACTATCGATGATAACTTGTACAAGGCGCATATCGAGCCTCTCATGCTTCTTATCGCGGATTCTCTTACAGTTGCCTACCTACGACCTGCGCTCCTTGCTGCAGGCTTCGTAGAGGAGGACGTAGCCCGTGTATGCATCTGGTATGACCCAAGCGCAGTTTCAACACGTAACGACCGCGCGGCAGATGCTGACATGGGCTTTGACAAGATGGCAGTCTCCTATGACGCATGGCGTCGCGCTCACGGATTTGCAGCTACCGATGCGCCGGACGCGAATGAACTTGCAATTCGTCTTCTTGTAGAGAAGGGCGTTCTTTCACAAGAGCTTACCCAGGCCATGATTGGAGCTATCGCTCCAGAGATTATGAAGTCTGTGCGTGAAGCGCAACAGGCAGAGTCTGCCGCGCCAGTACCTCCAGAGATTCAACAGATTTTGGACAAAGCAACACCCGTTGCCCCTGCTCCAACTGCAACACCTGAACCACCACTACCACCGGCTCTACAAGAAGGAGCGTAGCAATGTACGAAAATCAAAACATAGACACTAATACCGACAGATCGGAGCTTAGCAGCTCGATTGCTGTAGTTCTAGGCAGCGTAGTAACTATGTACTTTAAGACGCACGGCCATCACTGGAACGTAAAGGGACGCGACTTTGCAGAGTTTCACGAGTTTTTCCAAGAGATCTACGAGGATCTCTACGAGTCTATCGATCCTACGGCAGAGCTTATGCTAAAGATGGGTCATGATGCTCCTTACAAGCTTCAAGACTTTATTGATCTTAACCAGACACAGGATATGGACGTTACAGACGACCCATTCTCCATGCTAGCAGATCTCTACGCAGCTAACGATGTAATGATTGCAGTTATCGGACAAGCCCTTGATCTTGCTGCTAAATACAACGAGCAGGGAGTTATCAACTTCCTCGCAGACCGTGATGACATGCACAAGAAGTGGCGTTGGCAGATTGGCGCATATTTAACACCTACAGATTCCGGTATGCCGGGAAAATCTGAAGCTGCTGAACTTTTAGACGCAGGAGACACTCCTGTTGTTGAGCAGCTTATGGACGACGCAGACGGCTGCCCACTTTGTGGACCAGCTGGCTGTGTATGTCCAGGATGTGACGGAGGAACATGTCTATGTGACTCCGGTTGTGTGTGTAATCAATGTCTGTCTGCAGACGAGTACGGACAGTATACCTCGCAGGATATGTATTTCTCTTTTCAAGAGCAGCGGGTTGAAGCTCTTCAAGCAGCAGGAGTTATCGTTGCCGAAGAGCAGGATCTTGCAGCAGCTCTACTAGAGATCGCGGACAAGTACGGAAAGTTTAACGAAGACGAGACAGGCATCTGGGCAGGGTACACTCCTGCGGCTGAAAACGAGTACAAGGAGATCGGTGTTAAGTGCGTCAACTGTGTCCTGTATGACGGTCCTGGCGTTTGCAAGATTATCGCACCTACTATTGAAGACGACGGCAAGTGCCGCTTTGCTGTTATCCCTGACGGTGTAGTTAACGTTGACGGAGCAGATAACGGTGACGGAGAAGTTATCGTTGCTGCAGGTGAAGGTGATGCATGCCCTGTCGCGACTCAGGATATTCAAGTTAACTTAAAGAATCGTCAAAACGCAATTGACAACGTGGGCTATGGCCCGTTGAATCCAAACGAGCCTAACGAAGAATTTTGGCAGGAAAAAGCAGACAAGTGGAAAACAACTCCTGAAGAGGCAAAGACTAGTCGCTGCGGTAACTGTGTCTTTTTTGTTCAAACACCTAAGATGCTCGACTGCATCGCACAAGGACTAGAACAAGGAGACTCAAGTCAAGTAGATGCTGATGCAGCTATCAAGCAAGCAGATCTTGGCTACTGCGAAGCACTAGATTTTAAGTGCGCCGCGACACGCACGTGTAACGCGTGGGCAGTCGGAGGTCCAATCACATCTGCAGGCTCACGCCCAGCTCCAAAGAAAGATCGTATTCACGGCTCAAAGAAAAATAAGCCAGGAAGCGCCGCAGGATCTAAGAAGATCGTTTTCTCTGCAAGAACTGAAGCAAGCCTTCGCGCTAAAGTAGAAACTCATAACAAGGGTGCGAAGCCTGGGCGTAAGGCAACCCTTCCAATGCTAAAGGCAGTTTACCGTAGAGGTTCAGGCGCGTTCTCGTCTAGCCACCGACCAGGTATGACTCGTGATGGTTGGGCAATGGCTCGCGTTAATGCGTTCCTCAAACTTCTCAAGTCTGGCTCTCCTGCAAATCCAAACTATAAGCAGGACAATGATCTATTGCCTAAGGCTCACCCTAAGTCTTCTCGCGCTGAGGCTTCAATAATGCAGCACGAACTTTTATCTATTGCGCTTAAGACTGCTGATGAATACGGCTCACCAGAGCACGCTATCCATGCGATGGCCGAGTACTCATCTCTAGGTTATGAGGCAATCCCTGCGCTACGCGGTGCGTGGCTACGAGGTGTAAGAGACGGGGATATCCCGTTTGAGCGAGCATACACCCTAGCGACAAAACTCTATGATTCTAAGGACGCGGATTTACTCCCAAAGAAGCGTAAGGGATAGGTATCATCTAGATGGATGCACCTCTAAACGACAAGATTGAGCGTATGCTCAAGCGCAAGGCAGCTCGTAAGAAAAAAGACAGTAACTTTTTACCTGTCTTCTCTTTGCATGAGCAAGTCTTATCTCTCGTCAAGGATGCAAACTCTAAGGTATCCGAGGAGCGTCATGTAACTCCGCGCGCCGCGCTTATCGTAATGAATCGTGCACTTGCAGATCTATCAACACTTGACGACGAGGCGCGCAACTTTGCGGTCCTCAAGGAGGTATCACGCTTCCTTAGTGTTGCAACAAAGACATTTACAGCCAGCGAGACAAGTAACACAGATTTGCTAGTCGCAGGCCACCCTCTATCTTCTCTTAACGCGTCGCTTTCTGCCGAGGAATTTCTTGCAAAGAACGCGCAGTGGATTGCAGCTGATACTTCCATCGACGAGTCTATTCGTCCACTAGTTGCCTCAGCTCACGGAGCAATGCCAGGGTCTATCGAGCGTGAACATGCGTTTGCTCGACTCAATGCAAACAAGACTCTTCTTGCGTCATACTTTAAGCTTGACAACCTTTCACCTATTATTGCAGCGTTTAGCAGCGGAAACTCGTCCGCGGCTCGTCGCGCACGCGTTGCTCTACAGTGGCGTGACAAGAAGGGCCGCTGGGTTGAAATGGGACGCGGTGTTAACTTCCGTTTCCGTTTGCCTGACGGCTCAATTCAAGTTGGCAGCGGAGACTATATCGGCGCCGGCGGAGATACTCGTATCGAGAATACGCCTAAAGGCCCGTCACTTGTTGCAGACTCAGGACTTATCGAAGTATCAGGAGTTCCTGGACTTCGACCAGGGCTTTATGTTATTAAAAGTGGTAACGCCCAGGTATACCAGGCACGTATTCCTGGACATGCGGCTCCAGAGAAACCTTCGTTTAAAGATCAACTCGACAAAAATATTCCTACGCTAGCGGAGCTTACTGCAACACGTAAAGACGCGCCAATCGGTTGGCACTATCAAAATGGGATGTATATATCAGACGATAACTACGCTGTCGTCATTGACCGCAGCGGGCGTCCACATTCTGTACTACGTCTAGACGCAAATGGGCGTCCAACCGGAGAAGCTATTGCGCGAGTTAGCAGCTGGGCAGAAGCTAACGCAGCTATGTCTAAGGACGAACCATCATTTGATAAGTATATTGCTGGCCAAGAAGCAAAAGCCACAGAAGGTCAACTTCCTCTTGGTAAAATTCCTGGCGCTACAGCTAAGGACGTTATTAACCCACAAGACATCCTTAAGATGCAAGAACAGCGCATGCAGGAGAACAAGGCAATTGACGCAGGCAAGCCTGCGCCTCAACCACTTGGAAATAAAGATCTTAACGGAAATGTAGTTCCTGACGGCTGGGTACGTGATCCAAATAACGACACACACTACTCTCGTGAACTTCCATTGCGCGACGGTGGAACTTATCCAGTTCTTGCGTATTTAACTGGAGACGGTAAATATATCGCCGGGCATGCATCTGGGTGGATCCCTGAGCCTGGAACAGACGGCCGTGGTGGCGCACAGAAGTTTGACTCATGGAGCCAGATTGAAACACAAGGTCTTCCAGGTCTAGTTGACTATCTCAATTCGACGTTTACCAAGGATAACCCAATTGAGTTTACTCCGTCTAAAGAGACTGTAAAAAGCAAGGCAGTAAAGAAAGTTGCAACTGTTCCTTCAAATAATAAGTCAAACGCAGAAAAAGTTGTTAATACCAGTGCGCCTACAGCCCCTGCGCTATTCCCAGACTTTACAGCGCCAAATGGAGCATTCAAACTTAATACTGCAAACTACGATGTTCAAGGACGCGTAGATGAAGCAAGCAGAGACTTTACAGACAACCCAAAGAAGCTAGCAACTAAGTTTACTCCGCAGGAACTTGTTCAGGCGTTGTCACAGGCGCTGCTGGGGAACTCTACAGATGCAGCCATAGCAGAAATTCTTAACGCAAACGTTGATAGCAATAACGATATGGTTGACCCTGCAGCTATTCCAAATAACGTTGACATTCCGCAGGTAAACGTTGGACAGCCTTCAGGTGCAGGCCAACTAGAGTTTAGCGCAGGTGCAGAGTATGTGCCTGCTGAGGCGCTGTTTAACGCTTTATGGGAAGCTGGATTAGACCCTAACCGCGTCATCGCAAACATCTATGACTCGGCTAACGGCAATAATGATAACCTTAATAAGATTATCGAGGCACAAGGCGGAAAGCCTTCAGCTGACGAGACACAGCTTGTTGATTCTATAATGCAGGAAATACGTCAACTTAAAGACGCAACTAAGCCTGGCGATAATCCTATTGCAAACCAAAAAGACGCTAATGCTAAACCTGAGCCTTTGCCAGGGAAGCTTATTGAAAATCTACCAATTGACTTCCAAAACCCAGACTATTACATTCCAGATCCAAATGCGTACGTGCCATCTCAGCCTACAGTCGATAACAATGGCTACACAGACAATCCGCAAATTCTTGCGCAGGATTATTACACTGCAGATCTTGTCGAGCAACTTATATCTGGAATCACCGACGGGTCAGGCGCTGCGCTTCTAGCATTTGACAACATCACCGTTGAAGTTCCAATTGAGTCAATGCGCGACGCACTTCAGTATCAAGGTGTTAATACAAATCAGATTCTTCTTGATCTTAAGAAAGAATCAAACAATATGGATACTACGTCTCCTTCTCCTTCGTCTTCTGAAAGTCCAACTCTTCAGGCGCATTCACAGATGATTAAAGATCTCATTGAACAAACTGGTAACACAGTTGATCCTGAGACAGCAAATAAGATTCGTGATGCAATAGACCAAAAAGGACTTCTTGACTGGTCTGAGGCAAACAAGTCGGAGATCATCGACGCAATTGCAGAAGTCGCCGGTCCTGCTATCCTTAACCCAGCGCCTACTCCCGCTGCTGAGCGTAGATTCCCTCCTACAACAGGAGAGCGTCAAGCTATAGAAACTCCAGTAGCTCCAGCGCCAGCTCAAGCGCCTACACCACAAGCTGGACCTCCTACAACAGGGCAGCGTCAAGCGCCAGAAGTAGCGCAACCTGTAGAGACAGTAAGTGTAGATTCTCCTGCAGCTAATAACCCAGCGCCTGTCTACCCGGGACCAGAAAATCGTGGGTATCACCCAGACAACACAGTTCTTGATATTGCAGGTAAGGTTATGGGCAAGGGAACACGTATTCGTGCTTCTCGTGATGGCCGCACTGGAACAGTTATCGCAGTTCAAAATATTGACTCACGCACAGGTGAACGTATTCCTTATGTTCGTGTGCGTTTTGACGACGGGTCAGTAGCAGTTCGCTCTGCACTTAAGGTACGAGCAACTGGAGATGCGCAGCAGGCAGTTCCTAATGAAGCTCAGCGACAGGCACCTACTCCTCCGCCAGTTCCAGATGTATCATCACGCCTTGACGCACCGGTTCTTAACCCTGGAGCAATTGCAACTGAAGGAAATATCCAAGGTGTTAACGATCTTGGAACTACTCCAGATCGTCTAAAAGAATTCACAAATCCCGATGCAAAACAAAGCGACTACTCTGTCTGGGGTCTGCGCGCGGGAGAAATTGCTAGGGCAGCTCAAGATCGTGTAACTCTTGAAAGTATTAAGCAGGCAGCTATTGATCATCAACTAGCTATCCTCGAGTTCCGTGCGGCTCCTGCAGCACAAAAAGAAGCGCTATCTTTAGAAGTCACTAAGAAAAAAGAGCAGCTTGACGCGATGATGAAGGATACCTACGGTGTTCGCGATGGCGTAACGTTTGGAAAGAATAACTACTCGCTAACATTTGGTGGATTTAATGTATTCTTAAGCGGAACAAAGGAAGAACTACAAGCTGGCAATCAGCCCGTGAGTCTTAGTATCGCAATGAATGTTTTAGACTCTAATGGCAGAAGCATCGGAACGATAAATAGAACAGTTAGTGGTAAATCAGCTGTAGATCCTAATACAGGAGCTAACAACTTCGAGTGGCAGGTAAAGAATAACTACCTAGCTATAAATAACGCTAAGGATAAAAAATCTGGATTTGCTACAGCGTATAACCGTTTTATGGAAGATTGGTATATCGCCAATGGAGTTAAGGAAATTCATGTGCAGGCTGCAGGTGGAGGAAGCTACCAAGGTGGATTTGTCTGGGCGCTAAACGGATTTAACTGGGAAACTCCTGCCAGTGCAGAGAGTGAAGTATTTACACGATTAAGACTGATGCGACGTGTAGCTACGGACAAAGGTGTAATTGCACAGATTGAACGTCTACAGGAAAAAGCAACAGCGGCTAAACTTCGTGACGGCGGATTAGATCTAAATAAGACGCCAACTCCTATGGAGCTTGCTCTTGTTGGTTGGTATCCAGGTGCAAAGACCTGGACCGGTAAAGATCTTATGGCAAGAAATGGCTGGATGGGCGTCAAGCGACTTGATCCTACAGTCAAGGAGCAAGTACAGTCAGTAAATTATGATCAGATTCGTGCAGCGCGTAAGCGTATAGAGGCAAAAGAAAATAAGCCTAACGTCGGTCGTGAATTTGTCATGACTGCAAACAGTAACGAGTTTGGCAATAAGAACTCAGAGCTTGGGCAGTACTTAGCTGAAATCAGAGACGTACTGCAAAACAATAGATCTCTAGCAGTTCTTTCTCCAGCTGCAAAGACAGCGCTTAATACATATGTTACAAAACAACTTTTAACTAAGGAAGGAAGAGATCTGCCAATGCAGGACATCTTCCAACTACGTAAGGCACTTCACGCCGAGGCTAAGGCAGACAACCCTCTACTTAATTCTACCGACTTTGGCGTAGGAACAGATCTTGCTAGTGCTACTATAGAAGACATCTCGCAAAATAAGGTTAAAGGCTTTGATATTAAACGTCTTGGCATGTATGAGTCAGGTTACAACGACACATGGCTTGCTACTCATGTTGCATCGGGACAACGCTTCTATGTCAAGAAGGATGATCTAGCAACTAACTATGATATTAGTGGACCTCTTTCCGAGATTGCCGCAACTAATATCGCGCGCGGTATTGGATTTGAAGGAGCATACAACACGCTAGTAAGCAGTGATAATCCTAATGTTCTTGTTATGCAGGAAGCTGGATCTACACTTCCTCTCGGCAGCGAGCCACGGGTTGCATCAAAGGTCTATGACGGCACGACCGGTACACTTGTAGCGCTTGATGGTAGCAAAGTAACATTTAACGGTGATAATTTTATTAACAAGATGCATACTCCTGAAGACGCTGCACGCGTAGTTCTTCTCGATCTGCTCATCAACAATCAAGATCGCCATAATGGAAACATCCTCTACGCACTTGACGGAGTCAATCCATCTCAAATTCGTATCTTCCCAATTGACCATTCATTATCTTCTTTTGCGTTAAAGCCAGGAGATAGAAACCAGTATCTATTTGACGCTATACTTGGTGAAGGCGACGGCAAGATTTATGATCTAACAATGCCTGCGCTTACTCGCGCTATGAAGGAAGAAGATTTGCTGGCATTGTTTAGAAATGAAGCAAATAACTTACGCGAAAGTCTTAAGGATGGAAACATTCAGCTGGCTGGAAAAGAGCTTGACATGGTTATTGCCCAGTGGGGAAGCTTAAATAACTACCGCGATGCAATCAATCAGCGTCTTGACGCAATGTTGAAGCCAAATGGCGCTGTTCATGCAAGATTCCTACGCATTCTTAAGCCATCTTTCTGGAACTAAGGAGACATAATGATAAAAGTAATTCGCGGGTATGACTCACAGGACAATTCACATATGTTCTCAATTATGGCTACAGATAAAGGATTTTCCTACATCTTTAGAGATGACAAGAATCCTATGTTTGATTCCGCTAAGCGCGTAGAGCTTCTCATGAGCAAGATAGACAAAGATCCAAAAACTTTAAAGATTGATGATTACCTAGCTATTGCAACTATCGGCTTATCTAACTTTTTCTTTTCTGCACCTATAGACGAAGCAAGCGAAAAGACTGCAATCTCAAGCGAAAAGCTTTCTATGCAGAGAGTATACGAAGATGAGCAAGGCCACGATATAGGGACAGGACTCGCCGTTGCGTCAGACGATATGGACCAAGTATTCCAAGACTATCCTGAACTTTACGAGCAGCTTTCAAGTGAAGATCCAGAGCAAGAAATCACAGCCTCTGGTATGATTGAACTAGTATTTGCTGCGCTTGGCTCGGTAGATCCAAATGGGCCTAATGCATGGCTGTTAGATTACATGGATGGTCAAACAGCAGACGGATTTGTAGGAGATATAGTGTTTGACGCTCAACCCGGAAATAACGAAACAGGGAAGAAGTAAAATGGATATCGTAGGTAAGAATGGTTCGCACGTTCTATTCTCTAACGAGAACAGCGGCGTTGTTATTGACGTTGAAGAAAACGTTGTAGTTGATTCTGGCCCACTGTCAGCCCTTATTGCTTCTGCAAAGTGGCAGGACGACAGCATAGAGTTTGATGAGTCTACTGCCGAGCTTGCGCAGGCTGCATTAACGACCCTGAACGTAAGCATCGTTTCATCCGCCGGTCGTATGTATACCATTCCTAAAGGCGCCCAGGAGGAAGCTAACCGTGCTTTAGACTGGCACAAGGAGTTTCATCGTGGTGGAACACCTGTAGGTCTTAACACAGCGCGTACGTTGGCGAAAGGTGGCCAAATTGGAATTGAAAAAGTTCGTCATATTGCTAAGTATTTTCCTCGTCATGAAGTTGATAAGAAGGCGACGGGCTATAAGCCAGGTGAAGAAGGCTTTCCTTCTCGCGGGCGTATTGCGTGGGCTCTCTGGGGCGGAGACGCGGGATGGAAATGGGCGCAGACAATCGTCGAGCGCGAGAACAAAAAAGCGTTAAGAGCTGACGGTTACACAGATCACGGCTATGAAGAAGACGCGTATAACTACGCAACAGATACCAGCTATGACGCAGACGTTGACGCATTTAAGATTGCGGCAGCCACCGATAATGGAGCAGTTGAGTTTCTTGCCCGCATGCGTATGGACGGCTCTGGTATTGACCGTCTCTATAAGGTAGATGATGCTTATAACGTTTCCGTGTGGGATGCAGGGTTCTGGCACTCTATGCCAGATGTACACTCTGACTTTGCAAGCTACGACCTAGCTCTTGACAATCCAGACGACACTGTTGAAAAAACTCACGTTGAGATTGATGCGGAGTCTGCACTCTTTATCTCTGCGTGTCTACAGGAAAATCCAGGACACTACGTCTCGTTGTTTGATATCAACTACGATGAAGCTGACATGATTATGAAGGCAGCCTCAGAGCTAGATTACAAACTTATAGATAGAGTTATTACAGCAGCGGTTGTTACTCCTTCTGATACTCCAGTAAATCAGGACGGAAACTATACTCCTGAAGAGCGTTCTGCTAAGGCTCAACAACAGGTACGTGATAAGACAGGAAGATTTGCTAAGGTTGGATCAAGAGTTGTTATCGGCGGAGATGCAGCTAAAGGCTCAGGAAATATTGTTTCAATAGATCCTGCAAAGCAATCACTTAAGGTCCAGTTAGACTCCGGAAGTATTGTTGATGTACCGGCTGTTGCAACCGCTCCTGAAAGTGTTGTTACAGCTCCGGTAGACAACACTGTTGATGTAACCCCACTCGATACCTCTGGAATTCTAGGTCAACCTAGAGCTCCTATTGACCGTCCTAACGCAAGAATTCCTGGAACTCTTCCAGCACTTTCTCAAGGAGACCTTGCGACTATTCTTTCAGATTGGCCAACGTGGGTTAAATCACAACGTGATGCGTTTAACGCCAATCCTGCTACTCCTAGCGCAGGTGTCCCAAACGCTACTCCTGAAAAGAAAAGAAAACTTATCACAGGACCAGGACAAGTTCCTCAACCTGCAAAAACAGAAAATCTAACAGCTCTTGAAAAGTTAACAGGCGTAAAGTTAATCACAGATCCATATATGCACCCTGTTCTTAAAAGCTTTCTAAACAAGAAGGTAAAAGGCTCGGACGGAAGCTACTATTATCCAAACAAGGTTTACTACCAACCTGTAGTTCGTGGCAGTGGCTCCTATGAGTCTCCTGAAGATGCAAAGAAAATAAAGGAACAAGAGACTAATCAAAATAAGCCTGGCAACTCTGTAGAGATGGCACCAGAAAGCAGCGACGTACAGCCTATGTTCTTTGCTGTAGTATCTCAGGATGATCCATCGGCTGTTCTAGACTTAATTTCTCTAGTCCCTGCAAGCTCTACGTCACTAGAGCCAATGACCTACGCACGTAAGGATAAGAAGTGGGTTAGAGATGAGTCCGTTCTTGCTGATATTAAGTCCGCTACTCCACCGCCTGTCGTACCTCTTGACGGAGAATCACTACAGAGCGTAATTCAGCAGGTTGATGGTGTTATCCCAGTTGTAGTCTCATCTGCTTACTCTGATTCAGACATCATTACCGTTCTATGGGGTGCTAACGGGAACGTCATGATGATGACAGCTGCTGGAGGACCAGATCGTAATCGCGGTAATGCTGAAACACTACGTCGCTATTGGACAAGCGGAAAAGGTGCGGCAAAGATTCGTTGGGGCACTAAGGGAGACTGGGCACGTTGTGTTCGTCACCTCGCTAAGTACCTAGGACCTCGCGCTAAAGGCTATTGTCAACTTCGTCATAAGGACGCGATTGGTATCTACACCTCCACCCATGCAAAGCGTGACCGTGCTCGTAATAATTCTGTAGAAGAATTTGTCTCTGAAACACTACCAACTACCGAGGTTACTCCTCAAGATATGGGAATGGACATTGATGACATCATCAGCACTCCTGATGACATCTATGACCCAACATTTGAACCTGACGATGAGATCATTATTCTTCTTATGGATGATGATTTAATGGCTCAGGAATGTGACTACGGTATGACCGCAGCCGGTGGATTAGATCAAAATAGAGGCAACGCGGAAACACTTCGCCGTTACTGGACAATCGGTAAGGGTGGACTAAAGATTCGCTGGGGAACTCCCGGCGATTGGACACGTTGCTATCGACACCTAAAGAAGTACATGGGTCCACGTGCTAAGGGGTATTGCTCCTTGCGCCACCATGAAATGACAGGAATGTGGCCTGGCGATAAGAACAATCCTGGCCATAACAAAGGAGTATTTGCCATCGACGGTATTAACTCATATGAAGACGTATTATCTTCTTCTGTGCTTTCTGCTAGGGCTGCCGATGCGCGCCTGCGTGTCATTACAGCTGGGGCCGAGGTAGAGATGCCTGATGGCGCAGCATTTACAATTCCTCTCGTTATCCCAGAGGATCTTGAGTCTGGAGACGGTCGCAAGTTTGAAAAGGGCGCGATTGAGATCCGTGAACTGCCTCTTCCTTTGATGTGGCAGATCAAGACAGATGAAGGCCACAACGGCTCAGTTGTTGTCGGCCGCATTGATCACATGGAGCGTGTTGAAAATGGAATTGGAAACGCCACAGGAGTCTTTGACTCCGGTGCATACGGACAGGAAGCCGAGCGTCTCGTGCGCGAAGGATTTATCCGCGGTGTTTCCGCTGACCTAGATCAATTCGAGGCAAGCCAGCATATAGCTGAATTATCTGAAAATGAAGAAGATGGTAAAATCGGAACGGACAAGCTCATGATTACTCATGCGCGTGTTATGGCGGTAACTCTAGTGCCTAAACCGGCATTTCAAGAGTGCCAAATCTACCTTGTCGATAATGACAAGACTCAGGAGGACAGCGTGACTATCCCAGACGGAGTATACGCCGATGAAATGGATCCCACTGAAGCGTCAGCGCTTGTTGCGTGTGGCCTTGTTGCAGGTTCTATCCCAGTAACACCACCTACCTCGTGGTTTGACAATCCGCAACTGCGTCAGGCAACGCCTTTGACTGTAGACGATGACGGCCGAGTGTTTGGTCACATTGCTGCATGGCATGTTGATCATATTGGAATGTCATTCGGGACTCGTCCACCGCGCTCAAAGAGCAAGTACGCCTACTTCCACACGGGTGTTGTTCGCACAGACGAAGGAACAGATGTTCCTGTAGGCCAATTAACATTAGCCGGAGGCCACGCTTCACTAGAAGCATCTGCTCACGAAGCTGCTCGTCACTATGACGACACTGGCTCAGCAATTGCAGATGTCCATGCAGGAGAAGATGCATTTGGTATCTGGGTATCTGGTGCTTTACGTCCAGGCACATCTCCAGAGCAAGTTCGTGCCCTTCGTGCGTCTGCGCCTTCCGGTGACTGGCGTCCAATTAAGGGTCAGCTCGAGCTTGTGGCTGTTTGCCAGGTAAACGTACCAGGCTTCCCTATTGCACGCGCTCGAGTAGCCTCAGGTGCGGTTATGGCATTGGTTGCGGCAGGTGCTCAAGTACTTGCACGCATGAAGTCAGATCCTGTCGCAGAATTAAGCTCTAGAATTGAAAAACTGGAGCAGTTAGAAAACGCGCAACTTTCTACAAAAGCGGATGTCGCAAAGGCAAAGTTTGATATAGTCCGTCAAGAGAAGGAAGCTCAGCTTTCAATTAAGGCAGCTGAAGCTTACGCCCGTATTCATGGCGCGCCTCGCTACGATGATGAATTTGCGACTGTCTCACGAGCAAAAAGAATGCAGCTTGCCAAGGAAGGAAGAGCTCTTCCTGACGGTTCATTCCCTATCACTAACGTTGAAGATGTAAAGAACGCGGTGCAGGCGTACGGTAGAGCTAAGGCTGGACATAAGGCCGCGGTTCGTCGCCATATCACGAAGATGGCTAAGAAACTTGACCGACCGGATCTTGTCCCCGACGAATGGAAATCGCTATCCACGGTAGACGAGGACGTTGATGATCTTCGTACGCGGTTAGCCGAGTTTTCCGCTAAGCTAGGCGATGATATGGGAAAAACATTAGCGGTTGAGGCTCAAGCGCAGGGTAAATATACTCCTGACACTCAACCGCGTGATGAAAAAGGCAAGTTTCGTAAAGTTCTAGCACGCATTAAGCAAGATCTTGGCGCAGCTGGTCTTCAAGACGTAGTGCAAAAAGTAGCCAAGGCAGAGCAGCTCAACGAGGTCGGTAACTACCAGGACGCAGCTAAGGCTGCCAACGATGTTATTGGTATCGTAGATAGACTAGACTCTGGAGCTCTAAATCCACAGGCACTAGAAAATGTTCGTTCCTCGGCAAAAGCCTTAGGCGAGGTTATTGCTAACCTGCCGTTGCCGTTTGGGAGTGAAACAGAGAAAGTTCGCTACAGTGATCTTCCTCCAGCTTTAAAAAATCTTATGGACGATATGCTGTCACGAGTGACAGACAAGATCGGTGCAAAAGATGCTCAAGAGGCAACCGTGGGCTTGCGGTCCTTTATGTCCGGTGGAGACTACTATACTCAGCAGGAGATTTCCTCTGAGTTAAGTAAACTTCTTCGACTATTAACCTAGAAAATATAATGTATTATTCAATCTAGGTGGAGTGCCTTAACGCAACCGCGTATAAGTCCCTCGGCCTTGACTGATTAGCGAGATGAACTAACTAATCTTGTTCATCATGACTGGCCCAGAGGAGGGACAGTGGACCAAATTAAAACAATGCTTGACAGCCTGACTGAGCTTGGCGAGGATCAACTCGCCGACCTACAGACAGCCATCGTCAATGAGTTTGAAACGGTTGAAAAAGAAGATCCTACTCCTCAGACAGTAGACGCCATGACATCACTAGCCGATATGCTTGACACCGTTCGCGGTGAAATCAAGAATCGCGCAGCTGCAGCTGAAGAGCTTGCAGCACGTGCTGCGGAAGCAGCAATGCGTGTTAAAGGCCAAGAAGATGTTCCTGCAGAAGATGTCCCAGCAGACGAAATGCCTGCAGAGACTCCTGCCGAGACTGAAGGAGATCCAGCTGAAGAAGCTAAGGAAACTCCCGAAGAAGAGAAGAAGGAAATGCCTATGGCAGCGTCAACATCTGTGGAAACAGGATCTGAGCTTTCAACCTCAGTAGAACCAACAGAAACAACAGAGACAATCGAGCCTGTAGCTGAACTATCAGCTCCAGAAGAAGTTGTTGCAACTGAGACCGAACCAGCAGCCGAGGCTGCTGTAGAAGTTGAAGCTGCTGCAGAAGCAACAGTCGAGGCAACTCCACAAGCTGAGCTTTCAACAGTAGAAGAAGTACAAACAGAATCGACCGAACCTGAAGTTGCTGCAGAAGCACCTGCTGAAGAAGCAGTTGTAGCGTCAGCTGAAGAAGAGGTACCATCAACAGAACCAGAAACAATCGAAGCGCCAATCGCGCAGGAAGATCAGGAGGCACCAGTGACCGCCGCCGCAAACAACGAGTTGGACGCTTTAATCGAAGCTCCAGCTGATCGCCGCCCTGTTGCTCAGGTATCAGCTGCTACAGTGGCAATCACTGCCGGCGCTGACATTCCTGGCTACACAGCTGGCAGCACAATTAACGACATGAGTGGAGTTGCCGAAGCAATGGCAAAGCGTATCCACACACTACGTCGTGTAAACGGTGGAGATGGAGAGCAGCACATTGTTGCTTCTGTCACCACAAAGTTCCCAGAAGAGCGCACCCTTACACAGGATGCAGAAGCTAACTGGAACAAGATTCAATCTGTAGTCGGCCCAGAGGCACTCGTTGCATCTGGCGGACACCAGGCTCCATTCGAAGTTAAGTACGACATTTTCAGTCTCGGCAGCAATGTACGCCCAGTCCGTGATGCTCTACCTCGCTTCCAGGCAGATCGTGGCGGTATCCGCTACATCGTTCCACCAGTTCTAGCAGATTACGGCAGCGCCGTAGGAATCTGGACCGCTGCAAACGATTCAGCACAGACACCATCACCATCAGCTAAGACAAGCTTGACTGTAACAGCAGCATCTGAGACAACAGTCTCAACTGATGCAGTAACACTACAGCTACAGTTTGGTAACCTTCTAACACGTGCTTATCCTGAATTGATTGCTCGTCACAACGAGCTTGGTCTTATTCAGCACGCACGCGAAGCTGAAGGAAACCTTCTAGCAAACATCGGTGCAGCTTCGACAGCAGTCACATCCACATCTCTCGTAGGTATGGGTCGCGACTTCCTAGTACAGCTTGGCCGCGCAGCGGCAGCATACCGTGCACGTCACCGTCTAGAGGCTGATGCGCCACTTCGCGCAATCATCCCAGCATGGATCAAGGACGCGATGGCAGCTGACCTTACACTATCAATGCCTGGCGATGAATCAATGAACGCCTACGGTGAGATTGATGCATATATCGCAGCACGCGGTATCAATGCTTCTTACTCACTTGACACACCAGCTGGCGCATCACCATTTGGTGCTCAATCAGCAGGCGCAATGAACGAATTCCCAGACACATTTGTCTGGTACTTGTTCGCTGAAGGAACATTCTTGTTCCTAGATGGTGGCACAATGGATCTCGGAATTATCCGTGACTCAACACTCGTTGGTACTAACGATTACAAGATGTTCGTTGAAACCTTCGAAAATGTTGCACTTGTTGGAGTTGAATCACTTAAGGTGACATCAACAATCAACGTAAACGGTACAGCATCTGCTCTACGCGACCTACTTGGTGGCGCATCAGCAACAACTATCGAATACTAAGATTACTCGATAAAGTCGTTGAGGGAGCGCTCAGAAATGAGCGCTCCCGATACGAAGTACGACACTATTAAACAAACTTTAAGTTAGGAATTAGAGCATGGCGTTCGATGGAACATTTGAAGCTCCGAAGATCGTGCCATCGGCATTTGGTCTTTTCGTTGTAGCTAAGCCTGACTCTCCTGTAGCTGAAGACAAATGGGTTCGAGGATTTAACCAGCGATGGGATACACGACCAAACTACGGCCGTAATTGGGATGAGACTAGTAGCACTTCTAAAGTACTTTTTAGTGACCCAGCGTCACCAAGATACACATATCACACACCTTTCTTTATTGAAGTAGAAGATCAAGGCTCGACATTAGGCATCGTAGGCGAAGATCGTTTTGCACGCGCTATCCGTCAACTTGAAGGTATCAGCCAGGATGCTTGTGAAACCGAGCTGTGGGACGGAGCTATATCTTCCGGTCAATCATTATCTAATCCATATCTTACACGTGGCTCAGGCGCAACCGTTCTTAACAGCGGTACAGCGCTATCTCCACGTCGCGCGCTAGCACTACTAGAGCACAGAATAGCTGTAGTTTCTGCGGCAGGCGAGCAGGGAATTATTCACATGACACGTGATATGGCCGCACTTCTAAACTCAACAAATAACATGCTTTTTGACAATAAGGAAAAAGAACACCTACAAACTCTCGGTGGAACACCAGTAGTGGTCGGTTCAGGCTACTCAGGTAATGGACCGGTAGGCGTTACAGGCGCAACGGCGTCAGACACAAACAAATGGATTTACGCAACTGGCACGGTCAAGGTCCTCCTCGGCGAGCCAGATGTAGTAAACGACAATCTAGCACAAGGCTACGATGTGTCGGGGAACGCCAACAATATGCGTATCAAGGCTACCCGAGCAGCTTCGGTCTACTTCGACAGTTCAATTTATCTTGCAGTCAGAGTTGATTTAACCGCGTAAAATATACGTATTAGCAGCCGCTTCGAAATAAGGAGAAATATAAAAAATGGCAACTCAAGAATATGCCGCCAGTATTCAGGGTGTATCAATTCGAGTAACTCGACTTGACGCATCTGGCAACCTCCTGAATCAGCCTGGCGACAGCTACACAACATCAGCTTTCATGCGTCTATCATTTACGCCTGAATATGAAGAAGGCGATGAAATTACAGAAAAGGGCGCTAACGGCGCAGTTGCTGTAACATACAAGTCTCCAGATACACTTAAGCGTATCTCTATGGAACTTGCAATCGCAGAACCAGATCAAGAGCTAACACAGCTTATCTCAGGTGGTTTACTACTTCGCAAGAACCTAGGCACATATGCTTCACCAGATCGTAAGTCAGTCGGCTGGTCTTCTCCTGCAGTAGGCGATGACCCTGCAGGCTACGGTGTTGCTATCGAGACATGGTCTAACGCAATCATTGACGGCAAGAAGGCAGCAACATATCCTTACTTCCACTGGGTATTCCCATACTGCAAGCTTCGCCTTTCAGGTGACCGCGTTATTGAAAACGGTTTGCTTGCAAACAGCTTCCAGGGCTACGGTCTTGGCAACACAGCATTCTCAGTGGGACTAGACGGTCGCTGGGAGTTCCCAGTTGCAACAGAGCGCCCATACTCATATGCACGTTCCGGCTGGGCTCCAACAGGACGCAAGGGCTTCTATCGCTGGCACGATGATATCTCAAAGACTGTTTCAAACGTTGCTCGTACTGGAACAACTGCTACAATCACTACATCAACGGCTCATACCCTTGAAGTTGGTGACTCAGTAGTTATCGCAGGTCTAACTAACTCTGCTCTCAATGGTACATACACAATCGCAACAGTACCAACAACAACAACATTTACATATACAACAACTACTACAGGCTCTATCGCATCTGTATCAGATGCCGGTACAGCTTTGTGTACTTCTAACTCACGTGCGGTGACCGACTTCACTTCACAGGGCTCAACAACTGCATACAACGTACCTGGAGACAAGTACTACAACGCTGATAATGCAACAGACTTCATCATCGCGTCAGTAGACGATCCAGTCGCTTAATAATAGAATGTGAGCGGCGTGCCGATGTGTTACCACCAACACAGGCATGCCGCTCCTCTATTAAAATATACATTAACGACGATTAGACGGGATAGATAAGTGTCAAACCTTTGGGTTAGCGTTGAAGAGCTTGACTCCTATGCGGATCATGAATACGCATACGACGCCGTAAAAGTAGCGTCTCAGCTTCTATGGTCTATGTCTGGTCGCAAGTACGGTGGAATTACAACAGTCAGCGAGAAGTATGTATGCGCGTCTCGCGCGTATCGCCTAGGTGCATCTGCACGCAACTACACGCCGGAGCTTGTTGGCGGCGACATGTACAACATTCCTTTTGATGAATTTGACGACTACGCGGAGCTAACTACAGACGGCATGTCCCCGTCTACCCGCCTACGCCTACGCGGACGGCCTGTTATTAAGATTGACTCAGTCCGTGACCGCACAGGAAAGATAGTTGATCCATCCAACTATTATCTAGTAGATCATTCAACCCTTCAGGCACGTTCAGGCACCGCCTGGGCACCGTGCAACATCGAGGTTACCTATACATACGGATCTCCTCCTCCTGCGTCTGGTAGAGCTGCAGCCCGCGTTCTTGCGACAGAGTTTATTAAACTTTGGAACGGTGACGACTGCGATCTTCCACAACGTATCACCTCTGTTTCACGTCAAGGTATCTCCTATACTATTCTTGACAACCAGGACTTCATCGCCGACATGCGAACAGGTCTATACATCGTAGATCTATTTTTAAAGTCTGCAAACCCAGACAAGGCGCGCGCGAAGGCTCGTGTATTTTCTCCAGATGTTCCTCGTGCACGTCGACACATTCCTAAGCCCCTTTCACTTGCACCAAGCGTTCTTGATATGAATATCACAGGCAAGGACGGCGGAACGCTAGACGTTAACATTGACTACATCAACGCCGCGTTCTTAGTTCTTGATGATGCCTGGGTTCCTACACTTAAGATAGGCAACTACAGTGGCAGCAAAACTCGTGACCTAGGATCTGGCGCCGTGTCTATTAACACTATCATTAACGATATCTCTAAGTCAGTATCATTTAAGCAAATCGCGGATAACATGGCGATTATCACTACGTCGACTGCCCACGGGTTCTCAGTAGGCGACTACGTGACAATCTCAGGTGTAGATGCAACATTTAACGGCTCTTACTATATAGCAGATGTCCCTACGACTACTACGTTTATGTTTGCCAAGGTCGCGAGTAATATTGCTCGTGTTGCAACTACAGGCACGGCACTTGTTACAAACGAGTCACGCGACACCTTAACGTTGTCGGTTTCCTACGCAGATGCCTATGCCTACGCAGGATTTGTTGACCCAGGAACGTGGGATCTTTACGCGACAAAGAACGAAGAAACTGTGTATATTGCGTCTGGCAATCTCTCCCTAAGACTTGGTACACCTACTACACCTACCTACACATTAGATAACTGAGGAGGCTAACATGCAAATTGTTAACATAGCCTCGGTAAGTGCTGATGCACTGCACCTTAAGAACTTTCTAGATAGCGTTCTTTATAAGGTAGTTCAAACATATGAGGAATATAACGTTCCTGTGCCTAGTCGCCAATTTTGGACGATGGGTGATCCTGCGATTGACTGCGAGCAACTCTGCGTTTCATTTGTCCAGATGTACCTAGGACTTCCAGGTGATCAGGCTAGCCAACCACAAAGAGCAACGTCGCCTCGTAGCGCGGTGTTGAGTATTACTATTTCTCGTGCGATACCTGTCGTAGGTTCTAACGGAAAAGCCCCTACAGGTGAAAAGATTCAAGAAGGCTCGGAGATCTCCGCGGTTGATGCATATATGTTTATGGAGCTTATCAACAAGTTAGATCAGTGGGAACCTGGCGAGTTTGGCATGGGTGTTATCGCTACAGTCGAGGCCGCAACCGCTGAAGGTGGCTTTCAAACCACTAAGATGCAGGCAACGTTGGTGGTTCCGTAATGGTAGTAAAGGTAGTCTTTAATAAGGCAGCAATGGATGAGATGTTAAAAAGTCCTACCGGCATGGTAGGACGACATCTTGCCGAGCGCGCTACTCGTATTGTTATTGCTGCAAAAATGCAGGCGGGTGTTAAAACAGGAAAGTTAAAAGCTTCTATTCACATGCGTCACGAGCGCGGTGGCATGGGCGGTCAATATGTGATGGTAGGCTCTAGCTTACATTACGCGCTGCTGCACCACGAAGGCACTAAGCCTCACATTATCGTTCCAAATAGATCAAACGTGTTGCGTTTCTCTTCAGGTGGAAGAGTTATATATACGCACGCTGTACGACATCCCGGAACACGGCCGAATAGGTATCTCACCGATAACCTATATTTGATAAGATAAACATTGAGACAAGCGTCTCGATAAAGACACTAACACAATACGAAGGAAGAAAACATGACTAATAGATTCAAGGACTTTGGTTCAGGTACTGGGCAAGAGGCAAGAGAGCCTCTTTCTTTTAAGCTTCATGGGGAAGATTTTAACTGTGTTGCACAGGTACAAGGTAAGACTATGCTTAGCCTTATTACAGATGCAAGCTCGTCTGATCCTGCAAAATCTGCTGCGTTGATTAACACCTTCTTTAAGAAGGTACTAGTTGAAGAGAGCTTTGAGCGCTTTAATATCCTATGCGAGCACCCTGAAAAGATCGTAACAGTTGAGACACTTGCAGAAATCACAGCGTGGCTTGTTGAGGAGTACTCAGGACGCCCGGAAGAGCAGCCTACAGTCTCCTAGAGTGGGGGATTGACCTATGGCCTTATGTGAATGGACGAGCATTAGTGAACGGACTACAACTTGCAAGCATGGATTTTAGTGACATGCTAGACGTTCTTCACTACTTCCTTGAGGATGACATGAACTACAGCACTCCTGAGCAGGCTGAAGCTCGCGATAAGACAAGATCTTCTATCTATTCAGATCTGTATAACAGCGAGTATAAGTATGCTTCTAAGAAAGAAGGAAGCAGCTACGCTTCAGGTGCTATGGACTTTGATGATCCTCAGGTAAGTGAACCAGAGCTTAAACCATTTGAACCAAAGAAAAAGCCTAAGCCGTATCTACAACCAACTAGTGTAAACGCAAATGCGCCTAAGCCTTTTGGTGACATCCTAGATTCTCCACTTGGGCACTAAGAACTAAGAACTAGAAAAAAGGAAGGAGGTGACACCATGGCAGTAGTCGGTGAGGCATACATAATTGTTAGGCCTATAACGACTGGTTTTGAGTCTTCAGTACGTAGAGACTTGCAAAAACTTGAAGGTGTCGCCTCTCGAGTAGGGTCAAATGCAGGAAACGCATTTGGCACATCGTTTACACGAAACATGTCAAAAATTGGTATAGGCTCTGATTTTGCAAAGAAGATAGAAAGTCAAGGAAAAGCTTTATACAGTCTACAAGCAGCAGGGCTAGTAGTTGGAACTGTTATTTCTGAATTACTTGGCAGCGTAGCTGCTCTTGCAGGAGGCGTTGTTGCTCTCGGAGGAGCTTTACTTTCTGCTGCTCCCGCTGCTCTAGCTTTAGGCGCCGGTCTAGTAGACATCGGCATAGGTGCGATAACAGCTAAGCTTGCCTTATCGGGTGTATTCAAGGCCGTAACCGCGCTTAATAAGCAAAAGAATATGGCAGCAGCGAGTGACACTGCTGCAAAACGTAGAGTTACAGACGCTGAAAAAGCTCTTCTACGAGTAGTTACAAGTAACACAGAAGCCTTAACTAGAGCTGATAAAGAAGTAACAGACGCAAAAAATAAGTTTACAAAAGCTCAGGAAGCTCTTACCACCGCGCTTAAAGATGGTAACGAGCAACTTCAACAAATGGGTTTTGATGCAGAGGATGCCGCACTTGCTGAAAAGCGCGCGGGCCTTGATCTTGAAAAGGCGCGCGAAGCTTTAGCACGTGTCCAAGATCTTCCACCTAATTCTCGTGCTCGTCGTGAGGCGCAACTTGCGTATGCGGAGGCTGACCTTAACCTTCGTCGTGCTAAGGACAAAAACTCTGATCTTGCCAAGGAGCAGCAGCGTCTTGCAAAAACCGGCGTTGACGGTCTTGACTCGGTTGTTGCGGCGCGTGAAGCCGCGGCACAGGCAGATAGCGCAGTTGCTGACGCAAGAGACGCCAGGTCAAAGGCTGAAGTTGATGCGCTACAGAAGCAAAAAGATGCAGAAGAAGCTCTTGCTCGTGCACAGTCAGACGCGGCAAAAGGTCGTTCTGGTAGATCTATAGATCCATTATTTGATTTAACAGCATCACAAAAAGATTTTGCTAACTTTATTTCTAATCTTCAACCAGAGATTAAAAAGTTAAAAGAGGCAGCCGCAGGAGCTCTTCTTCCTCCACTACAAACAGCGATTACAACTCTCGTTGATAAGGCCTTCCCTATACTAAAGACTGGTCTTAAGGAAGTAGGAACAGCACTTGGTGACGTCGCGATATCTATTTCTAATGCAATTACAGCTCCTGCTAATCTATCTAAGCTTACAACAGTGTTTACTAATGCAGCAACTGCTATCGGTAAACTTGGTGGAATTACCGGTAATCTTTGGGGTGTCTTTCTTTCTATTCTTCAAGCAGTAGATCCACTGCTACAAAGGTTTCTTGATTACTTAACTAAAACTACAAAGTCTCTTGACGAAAAGCTTAACGCAGATCCAGAGAAGCTTAAGGCATTTTTTAACGAGGCTGGTAGAGTTGCTGCCGAGGTTGGAAAGATCATTGGAAACATCGCAGGTGGCCTTGGTAACATCATTAAGGCTAATACAGGTCCTGGCACTGGCGGCCAGATCATGCTTGACTACTTTAAGGATATTACAGGAGCATTTAAGGCATTCTCTGGATCAACAGAAGGTCAGGCAACTCTTAAGTCCTACTTTGCAGGAGCTGCTGAGAACACTAAATCAATCTTAAGTAACGTCGGTAAGTTTGTCAAGGAAATCCTAAAGCTTGGCGATGACCCAAACATCAAGAAGTTCTGGGACACAATTGGCAAGGCAGCGGAGCCGTTTGGCAGTATCTTAGCAAAGACAAACGAAGGCGCACCTGCGCTCGCAAGTCTTGTTGTAACAATCACAAAGATAATTGACGCTCTCACCAATACCTCTACAATTAAGACCTTCTTTGGTACCTTTGATGTTCTTGCAAAGGTTGTTCTAGCCATTCTTAACAATAAAGTGATTAAGGCAATTCTAAACTTTACCGCACCGTTCCACGGAATTGCTCTAGCTCTTACAGCAGTAAGCATTCTGTTTTCTACCTTTGGCGCCGGACTTCTATTCTTAGTGCTTAAGCCACTGTCTATGCTTATGAACGTGTTTAAGATATTTAAGGTTATTATTGAAGGATTTAGAATTGCGTGGATGCTTCTTTCTATTGCATTTTCCGCTAATCCTATCGGCGTAATTGTTGTAGCAATAACAGCTTTGGTAGCAATATTTGTAGTACTTTACAAGAAGAATGAAGCCTTCCGCGAGCTTGTTCAAAAGGTCTGGGCTGCCATTAAGGACGCAGTTGGCTCTGTCATCGACTGGCTTGTTGAATGGCTTCCAAAGGCATGGAATGGATTTAAGGAAGCCCTCTCAGCAGTATGGGATGCTATTAAGGTAATATGGGATCTCATTGTCGCAGGAGTCAAGCTATACATAGATGCTGTAACTACTGTTATTAAGTTTGTCTGGGACGTTCTGAAGACAGGACTTCAACTTGTCTGGGATGGAATTAAGATAATTTGGGATCTCATTGTCGCAGGTATCAAACTCTACATCTCAACTATAACTACTGTCATTAAGTTTGTTTGGGACATTCTAAAGACCGCTCTTGACGCTGTATGGATTGCAATTAAATTCGTGTGGGATCTTATTGTTGCAGGAGTAAAGACATATATTGGACTAGTCACAACTGCAATTAGCTTTGTATGGAACGTTCTAAAGACAGGACTTGACGCTGCATGGACTGGCGCGAAGGCTATATTTGAGACTATAGTAACCTTTGTTTCTGGTCTTGGCGCACGATTTGCTAGAGGCGCAGGAAATATTTGGGGCTGGCTAACAGACGGCCTTAAAGGCGCTATCAATATGGTAATAAATTTGATAAACGTTCTTATTCGTGCAATGAACAAGATCTCGTTTAAGATCCCAGATATCGTTGGTGTTCCTGGTCGTGGTACTCAGTTTGGAATTAACATTCCACAAATACCTAACTTTGCTTTAGGTGGCGTAGTTAATCCTTCACTTGGAGGAACTATTGCGCGTATCGGAGAAGCTGGTCGTCCAGAGCGCGTTGAGCCTCTTGACCCAGACGGTCTATCTAAGCGTGACAAGTCAATGATTAAACTTCTTGCTGGTGGCTCAGGTGGGAACATTATTAACGTTTATCCATCTCCAGGTATGAACGAATCAGAGCTTGCCAATATGGTTTCACGCCAGATTGCATTCCAGATGCGTAAGGGCGGTTCATAAAATGTCAAGAGTTAACTTAGTAACTAATCCTTCATTTAAGACAGACATAACCGGTTGGTCTTCTACTGGATCATCAACCATCGCGCGTATCACCACCGACTCGTTCTACGGAACGTCATGCTTGCAGATTACAAAGGCTGCCTCTATTAACTCCGGTGTTGTTACAGCTTCACGAATCGCGGTGACAGCTGCGTCTTCATATGCGGTGTCCGCATACGTAAAGGTGCCTGATAATCAAGAAACAGGCACGCTAAGAATTGACGTCAAGTGGTATACCGCTGTCTCCGGTGGGACGCTTATCTCGACAAGTTCAACTAATGCGATAGAAATTCCTACAGGCAGTGATTTTACTCGTCTAGAAGGCGTAATGGTAGCGCCTGCACTTGCGGTTGCAGCTACCATATCTGTAATTCAACCTCTAGCTGGAACGGCTGGTAAGAAGTTCTTAGTTGATGCGATTCTTCTTGAGAATGCATCATACGTTGGAGAATACTTTGACGATGTAACTCAGTCATACGAGAACACACAGGTAAACCTAGGTCTTACACCTTTGCCAATTCCTCATATCACGGGAATGAAGCTTAACGCTGATATTGCTATCGGAGATCTTATTCTTAATACTATCGATGAGAACGGCGTGGTATGGGTGTGTACGGACATTGAAGGCTGGTGGGTGCACCCAGAGCCGGAGGTTCGTGATATTCCACGTGGTTGGGGAGACGGGTCCTACGATGTACGTGGACGCTATCAAGCGCGTCAATTAACCCTTAATGGAGTGTTCCTTACTCCTGACCCTTCGCTAGTTCAGGTGTCGCGAGATAAGCTTATTAAGGAAACTGATCTAGTCTACGTAGGCGCGTGGATTAAGGTTGACGAGGAGCCAACCAAGGCTTCCTATGTGCGTCTTAGTGGGCGTCCTGATATTAAAACAATTAACGCAAGAGGACGCACGGAGTTTTCTATCGGACTACGTGCTCCGGACCCTCTTAAGTACGAGTGGTACGCGGAGGACGAGCTTGGCTATCGCTACGTAACTATCCAAGGAGCAAACTCGGGTGTTGAAGGCTCAGGTGCCGGCACGATAACTAACACCGGTAATGCATACGCGCCGGTGATCTTGCAGATCTCAGGTCCGCTAACAGGACCCGCAACTATTTTCAACCAGACTACAAACGAGTCTCTTACAATTATCGAGTCTCTGCGCGGAGTCCTGACACCTACCGTTTCTAACAAGGCTCTAACAGGTAACATTGCCACGCTAACCACGGCGGCAGCGCATGGCCTTCTTGCAGGTGACGTTGTAGTTGTATCCGGCGTAAACGCTACGTTCAACGGTACCTTTACGATATTAACTGTCCCGACAACTACTACGCTAACCTACGCTAAGACAGCTACAAACGTAGTATCGTCGGCTGCCTCTGGAACAATTACGTCTACCGCGGATGTTCTTGAGATTGATACGCGCGACCACGTAGTTACACTTAACGGAGACGCGGTCGGCAAGCGTAGTCTTGTCGACGTTCTTGCGGAGTGGACTCTTCTAGCTCCAGGCGATAACTACTTTAGCTTTGTAGATTCCGGGACCGCAACAAGCACCGCATCTCTAGCTGTCTACTACAGATCTGCCTGGCTTGGATAGTATACAATGTATTCAACGACAAATCTACTTAATGAGGTACAACTTAGATGGTAATGACCGATACGGTATCCGTAGAGTACCGCTATTTTACTACCGATCTTTTAACAAACCAGGTACTTGCTGAAATTCCATTTCGCGGTGTCTCATTCGAGCGTTCGATTAAGGCCGCGGGCTCGTTTGGCGGAACTATTCCGGTAATTCCAGATACCTCGTCTATGGACATATATAACAGCACCATGCCTGGAAAAACAGGACTATACGTAGTGCGCGACGGCGTATGTATCTGGGGCGGTATAGTGTGGCACCGGTCATACGACGTAGTTTCACGTTCACTTAACGTCTCGGCTTCAGAGTTTACAAGCTACTTCCACCACCGTGATATCTGGAAGACATGGACACATGATTTTGGCGCGGATCTTGTTGTCTCAGGCGGAACTATTACCGGAACACTTCAAGCCTTAGAGTACGCTTTTCCTGTGGGGTCGGCGGTAAGAATCTCGTTCGTAGAAGTTGGAGATTTTCAATATAGCGGGTATTATACAATTGCAACTTCTCCCAGCAACACGACGTTTACAATTACCGGAACGTCGGTACCTAACGGTTCATACCCAGGTGTAACGGTCTACGCGCGCGTTGATACCTATGATTTTGTACGTCAACTTCTTGACGAGATCCTCGTTGATTTTAGCGGGATCAGTTTCCCTAACACGGATATCGAACCTGCACTTGCGACAGAGCTACAGATTACTTCAGTCACCGCCCCCGGAGGAGTAACTAGGATTACAACGGCTACCGCACACGACGTTATACCTACGCAGACGGTGGAGATCTATAACGTTAACGGGACCTTGGACGGTCTGTGGGATGTCATTGCAACTCCTACTACTACTACGTTTACCATAGCCTCATCGGCTACGGCTTCAGTATCAACTATAACTAAGACAGTTACGTCTAAGTCGGTCGTAGACTATGTTGCAACATTAACTACGTCTACTTCGCATGGATTTACCGCCGGTAAATATGTTACGCTGTCCGGTGTAGATGATCCTACAACGTTCCTTACCGTTTTTGACGGCAAGCAATACATACTAGCAACGCCTACCGCTACTACATTTACTATATATGTCTCGGATAGTGACATGGCATCAACCGCAGTTGCGGCAGGCACCGCTGTAGTTCAACCTACGGCTAAATACGGAACGTACGGACCGTATCCTGGAAATTCTGACATTGACCTACAGTACTCTACAGATGCGTATAGCGGTAAGAACGTGCCAAATACCAACTACCGTGGATACGAACTAAAGTCCGCAGGTGAGGAACTAGACGCGTACTCGGATACAGTTGACGGCTTCGAGTATCGCATTGACTGTGATCTTGTCTATGTTGGAGATATACCTACGTTTACCCGCACGTTTGTCTTAATTGCAATTGACTATCCAAATCCTCCTGCCGCAGGAGAGGTATCTCCTCCTAGTCGTTATGGCGCGGATCAACTTGTCTTCGAGTATCCTGGAAGCATCATTAACGTTACCATGGAAGAGAACGCCGAGAACGCGGCAACACGTTTCTTTGTCGTAGGAAATATCCCGGATCTAGGCAGTAACATTAGCCAACCGTATGCGGTTGCAACCGCAACGGACATGCTTCTTAACGGTTGGCCTATCCTTGACGCCAATGAAACTCGCAGCGAGGTTCAAGATGAAGAGCTGCTTTACTCACACGCGGAGCGCTATCTAACAGAGGCACGTCCTCCAATATCAGACATCAAGGTTAGGGTTAACGGATCTTTATCACCTGTTATCGGGGAATACGTTCCGGGAGACTGGTGCTCGATTATAGTTGAAGACGAGTTTATTCGCATGCGTCTTGCAAGTGATCTTGAGGTGCGTGACACCGTTATCGTTCGCAAGATAGACGGATACAAGGTAACGGTTCCAGACACTCCAAGTTTTGGCGAGGAAGTTGAGTTAACACTAGTCACGGAAGCGCAGGTTGATAAGCGTGGTCAGTAGAAGAAGACGCCGTCAAGGAATCGGCAAGATTATAGTTAGCGTTGAAAGTCGTGTTAGAAAGATTGAAAAAAATCCTTCACCAAAACGTCTTAAAGCAAACGTTGTAACAACTGAGAAACTTGGCTTTCGCGCGGTAACTACAAAAACAGTTGCAGCTGATGCTATTACTCCTAACGAGGCAGCGTTTGGCACTACCGTTGTCTCACCAACGCAGCCAACAGAATATCTAAAAGAAGGTTTTACCTGGGTAAATCCAGATGACGGTGCAACAAATGTGTACAGTGCAACACTTAATGATTTTGTCCCTGTCACAGATGCAAACGCTCAGCTAACCGCTGATGGAAAAAATACAATATATGCACAGACTACCGCACCTTCTGGCGCAAGTCTAAAGACAAACGACATCTGGTACGACACGGATGACGGCAACAAGTTGTATGTGTGGAGCGGCACCGCTTGGACTAATATTCAAGACACCGCAATTACTGCGGCAGCGCAGGCAGCAACTGCCGCTACAAATACAGCTAATGGTAAAAATAGAATTATTCGTTCTACTGCAGACGCATCTGGCACCTCTGACAGCGGAGGCATAGCATATAAAAATGGTGATCTTTGGTGGAAGATGGCGAGCACAGATGTCGCCTCAGAGGTGCTAGCTCAGTACACATTCAATGGAACCGCCTGGGTAGCTAACACTCTTGCTAACGCTGTGATTGCTAATCTTGACGCGGCAAAAATTACATCAGGTTTTATATCCGCCAGTCGCATCCAAGCAAACACGCTTGACGTAAATGTTCTAACCGCAGGCACTCTCCGCACGGGAACAATTTATACAGGTCAGATTAACGCAAATCAAATTACTGCAGGCACAGTTATGGCATCAGTATCCATTACATCGCCAACCATTAACGGAGGAACGATCAATGGAGGATCACTAAACTTAAGTACAAGCGGAAGCACTGACAGAATAGTGATGTCGTCTAGTCAAGCAAATACAATTAGCTTCTATTCTTCCTCCGCTTCATTTCCAAATCCTGGAGAAATATCTAACGGCATAGAGTCTATAACACTTCAAGACACCCTTGTAGAAACTGCAAGTCTTTTTATGAGGCCAGCGGCAACAACCTACGGTATTTTTGCTTCATATCCATTTATAAAAATGAATCAAGGCACAAGTGGCACGTCATACATGGAGATTGGCGCAACTAATATGTCAATTCAATTAGGTACTGGAGTTTCACCAGGGACATTTCAACTATATCAGTTTGGTAACTATAGCTCAGATTCATCAAACAATTCTGTATCTATAAGAAATATATATTTTAATACCGCTGCTCCTACGGTATACGACGGTGTTGCCGGTGACGTTTGGCTTAGAGGGTAGTTATACACTATGACAGTACACTTTAAGAAAACCACCGGTTGGGTCGCTGCCACAGGTGTACACTTTAAGAAAACTACCGGCTGGGTTTCTGCCTCTGCAGCTTATATTAAAAAAACAACAGGTTGGACTCAAGTTTGGCCAGGAACTGGGCTGTCCAGCACTTTCTCTTTCGGGAGCACGTTGCATATTGGAACAAACGGCTATATCGCACTTGATTCGGGACAGTCTGCTATAAGTATATCAGATACTGTAGGTCGTGTACTAGGCATACTTCCAGCGGACCTCGTGATGAACTCTGTACGTTGGGCCTCAAGTGACACAAGATTTTACGTTTTTTGGCGTGGAAAACGTTTCTCAGGCGGGACTGATTTTGAAATCCAGTACGAGGTTCATTTTATTAACGGACAAGACTATGCGTTAATTAAATTAGTTTCTTTTCCTTCTTCCACATACGCTGCCACCGCATACTATATTGACGGCTCACGAACTGGCAATAGTACGATTACTACCAGCAGAACTGTCGGTGCGGAGTATAGGGTTTATTTTGGAACTACAAATGCATTTGCTACATCGTTTACAGAGTTTGGTACGTCAACTCATCCGGTGTGGCTTGCCTCGTCGTCTGTTACCTCCGGATCTAACGATGACGGATACTTTAGTGTACTTGCAGATCAAGGTTCATCTTCCCAGGCACCAACCTCAGTTACCGCTTCTAGCATTACCGGAACTTCTGCCACTGTGTCTTGGACAGCTCCTGTTAGAGAAAGTACAGGAATGTCCGCGATTCAAAGCTATGACTACTCTACAAACGGAGGAGCAAGCTGGACATCTACAGGAGCAAACACCTCTGCCAATATTACCGGTCTCTCAGGTGGCACCTCGTACACGGTTTTAGTGAGAGCAAACAACTACTATTTTACTGGAATTAACTATGGAAGTGTTACATTTTCTACTACGTCCGTACTGACTCCTCCAAGTATTTCTTTTGTGTCCGCTGGAAACTCTAATTCACAGCCTGTATCCGTTTATTTTTCTGGTGGCTCGGGACCTTACTATCAAATTTGGTGGCAATCTACTACATCAACACCAAGTCCTTCATTTACACCAGACGGTTTTGGGGCATCTAGTCCTGTAACAGATAGTTCTGGACCTACTAGCGCTGGCACTTGGTATGCGTATGTCAGATCTGTTGCTGTAAATGATGGAAGCACCGTTCCTAGTGGTGATACCGTTCCTAGTTCAACATTTAGTGATTGGAGTTCTCCATTCTCTTTTACTGTAACTCAGGCACCAATTATTCCTACTATAAGCGGACTTAATGCAACTTCAATAACAACTAGTAGCGCAACAATTTCTTGGTCATCTACAAATCAAGACACATATAGCATAAGCGGAGGGCCGGTATTTTTAACCGGTACTACTGCCACGTCAGTATCTTTAGGCGGTCTATCTGCAAGTACTTTTTACAATATTACGGTGACTTTAACGTCTATCACTAATGACACGGCAAGTGCTAGCGTCGGATTTATTACCGCGTCCTCTTTTGTTACACCGTCTATATCATTAAACACTAATCCTCCGTATTTCTTTAGGTCTGGATCTACGTTTAACTGGGGATGGGATAACGCCTATTGGAGTGGAAGTACGTCTGGAAACCCTAGCTACCCGTGGAGAATTCGTTCTGGAAGCTCTACTGGAACTATCATTGCAAGTGGCACTAGGTCCTATACAACTAGCTCTAGAAATATTAACGGTATACCGTGGAACTATAGAATAGGAACAACAGACGGAGATACTCCAACAACTACCGCTAGCAGGTGGGGAAGCTACCAAGCAACAATATTAGGAACTAATGGACAAACATACACATCTGGATTCTCACAAAGCGTATAATAACAACTACACCATATACTAGAGAATATAAAAAAGAAAAGGAGCAATCGTGTCAGATATAGAACTTAATAATGATCAAAAAATAGCAATAATTAACGCCCATATTATGGAACTTAAGGCTGAGCAGTACAGTCATGAACTCAGAAAAGTAGAGTTAGAGACTATAGGAAGTGTAGATAATGAAATACACACGAATATAACTAGAATAATCGGAGATTACAGCTTACAGATTAGCACTTTAGAATCTTTAAAGTCTAATTTGGCAGTATAAATACTAAAAATAAAATAAATAACTACAATAGAAATGGAAGAAAATGTCAGATAAAGATATAACTAAGGAGCAAAAATTAACTATAGTTGCTTCTCGTATTCGAGGAATAAAAGTTGATAAGTTTAACGCCGAGTTAAACCTTATCGAGCAAAATGCCCTAGATGCACCTGAAGCCTCAATAGTGGCCAGTGCAAACAAGGTAATTGGGAACTACAATGTTCAAATAGCCGCGCTCGAGGCTCAATACACATCCATAGAGTCAGAGTAATATACCTCCATGGAGACGCCAAAGACAAAACACGAACTTATGATTATTGCACTTCAACAGCGTATCGGCGAGATCACCTCGCAGTACGAAGGAACTATCGCATCTTTGCGTGCAGATTTAACGCAAATAATGAACGTTAATGATATAGTTAATCAAACACAAGACGAACGACGAGAAGAGATAACTAGTGCATGAAGTAAAAGATGGGTCACGCACGCTGCAGTTTAGCGGTAAGCTTCTTGCTGAATCATCTTCCTGGCGACCAGGGACGTATCGCTGGATCGAGTTTAAGCTATATAAAACGGATAACGGCTCGTATATTCTTTCTCGTATAGGCATATCCCTAATCTTCCACGGAGCTGCATGCCCGTTGGTAAAAAGATACGCTCTTACGGAAATGCCTATCTCTACGTTGGTAGATGATTCTCTTCCCTGCGAGGAGTGTCGTCCTACACGTAGTGTTGCGATTATCTTTCCGGAGAAGCATCGCTATTGGGCACAGGTATCCGAGGAGCCAACTCCTGTCTTAGATGCGTTATATAAATACGACCAAGGCGGCGCACGATACCTTACCAATGTTGCCCAGAGACTTTTAGAGGACGCGTCTGATATTGACCGTGGAATTGAGTCGGTGTATAGGATAGAGCTTATTCCTTAAACAACTATTTAGTGTTATAATTTTCTTAGAGACAAAGGACGTAGTGAATGTTTATAGTAGTTGAAGGTACAGACGCCTCAGGTAAATCTACCCTTGTGTCTGAGATACAAAAACAACTTACTGACAAATTTCCTAAGCAGGAAATCGAGTTCTACCATAAGTCTAAGCCAGAAGAGATGTCGCGTCGATGGGTTTTATACGACTACGTTACGTCTATTGAAAAGGTAGATTGGTCTCAACGTATTGCGGTTGCAGACCGTTGGCACTGGGGCGAGGTAACATATGCCGCTGTTAAACGTCCTGAGACTGGTTCTGGCGACGGATACGGTTTACTTGGTGTTGCAGGGTGGCGTTGGACAGAGCTCTTTCTTAAATCCCGCGGTGTAGCTCAATTTTGGTTGTATCAACCTCTTGATGTTATTACTCGTCGTCTTAACACTCGCGGTGACGATTACATACAGGCAAATGAGCTCGAACAAATCTTAGAGCTGTATCATACCGCTGCTGCAAACTCTGCAGGACTTGCCGCGCGTCTAACACCCTCCCCTGATTCAATTGAAGAGATACCAAAACTTGCCTCGCATGTAATCAGTCGCGCCGAGGTATTTCAGGAGGACGCAAGGGCACTGGTAAAATTTCCAGAGTACATCGGACAAAGATTTCCACGCGTGTTACTTGTAGGAGATACAAGAAACATCACTAAGAAATACGGCGAGGAAACTATCCTGCCATTTATGCCTGTTGATGGAAACTCTGGCGAATTTCTACTTACCGCGCTAGAGTCTGACGCATGGAAGACGATGGGTATTGTCAACATCAATGACATGTCCGCAGAGCGTTTTGATGATCTGTGGGCTACTCTACGCAGACCTCCTATACTTGCACTAGGGCGTCTTGCAGAGCGCGGGTTACGTAACGCAAACATTCCAGACTACATGTATACCGTTACATCTCACCCGCAATATGTGCGACGGTTCTTTAACTCAAGAAAAGAAGAGTACGGCGAAGCTATTACACGTTTATCTAACAAAAAAGATAGGGATGATCAATGGATACTGCGATAATCAATATACCTGACGGAGTTAACGGATACGTTGACCTTGTTCAGCACGTTCTTAAGTATGGCAAGGAGGCAGCTCCTCGCGGTATGAAGACCCGCGAGATTGAGGATGCGATTATTCGCATTGAAGACGTGTATAACACCTTACCTTTAGGTGTAGGACGTGGAACTGTTCCAGGTATCGGTGCGGTTGAGGCTTGCCAGCTTATCGCAGGTGCAAGCACACCTAAACTTGTTATTGCCATCGGCCCACAGTTTGCTAACTATACCGAGGACAACGGACTATTTCACGGAGCATATGGAATTCGCACACAGTCACAGTATGCTCCTATAGTTGAAAGACTTAAGGCAGACCCAGATACACGACAGGCGGTCGTTACGATTTGGAATCCGGAGCTAGATCTTCTTGCAAATAAGCGAGATTACCCGTGCACTATCCTGCATCAATTTAGAATTCGCAACAACAAACTTAACATGAGCGTGTACATGCGTTCAAATGACGTATGGCTAGGAGCGGCGTATGACTTCTTCCAGTTTACCCGCGTTCAACTTGCTATAGCATCTATCCTGGGCATCGAGCCAGGAACGTATCACCATCACGTCGGATCTCTTCATATCTACGAGCAACACTACGACTCTGCAGAAAGTCTAAAGCATACGTACGTTCCGTACGAAAAGATCCCTGCGATAGTGGGCAACTCTTGGGGAGAAGTTTCAAACTTTGCCATGGACGCACTAACTGCAGCAATTCATCACGAGGAAAAAGCTCTTCTGTACGGCCTTCACCATTTCGAGCAGTGGTATGCAAACGCCATGATTAAGGCAGTCAATAAAAAATGAAAATTCATGGAGTAGTCGTAGCAAGAAACGAGTGGCCTTTGTTGGGTCTCTCTATCTCACATGCGCTTTTTTACCATGTTGATAAAGTTTTTGTTATTGACCACTCCAGCACCGACGACACAAAAAATGGTCTTGCCGAGCTGCAAAAGGTTTGGCCGGATCAGATAGAGGTATTTAGATATGAGGATAACCTATTTGACCAGGAAGCCTTAACTAATATTCTTCTACATATCAGTAATCAAGAAAATCCTGACTGGAACTTTATCTTCGACGCGGACGAGTTTTTAGTTAGCCCTACCGACAAAGATATAGAGGATCTTTTATCTAATCTAGGTGAAAAATGGAATGCCATAGCTATGCAGCTAGAAAACTACATAGTACCTGCAGGATTTATTGACACTAGACTAGATGATTACCAGCTTGTAGATCACTATGTGACGTCTGTAAATCACGTAGGAGATCGTGACGAGTTCCACGAGCAGGTTAAGAGAAACGAGAAACTTCTTCACGAGTTTAGGGTTCCCTCAAAGATCCTGGTAAAAAACAACTCCGGTGACTTTGTTGATGCAGGACAGCATCAACTTAAATATGGCGACGGCAAGTTCTGGGAGTTATGGGATACAACTGTTGCCGCGTCTAATAAGGAAGATTGGTTAATATGTCATCTACCTTACACAAGTCTTAAGAGGTTTAAGGCGCGTAAGGAAGTACACGAAAGAATTAACAACAACTTTGCAAATAGAGTATTCGCAAAAACAATAACACCAGAAGAAGATATCGCACAGATGTGGGATAGACTTCAGATGAAGCCTGGAGATGACAACCCTCTTCTTGTTCGTGACAACTCGTTCTCTGACAGCTTTAAGCCTCTAGTTGATAAGCTGGTTCCTTACTGGGGGAAAATACTTGCTCCAGAACACCATAATGTGATGTACAGAATATCATCTGAGGCAATAGAGTTTGCAGTCTCAATTACAAATAAATATATAAACAAATGTGATCGGCTATGGGCAAACCAGAAAGGAGAACGCAGTGAGTAAGGAACTAGAGGGGTTTGATCAAAGTCCGCTTCGAGAGGCAACAGTTCAATTGCACGAGATGTACATTGAGCTTAAGTCCGCGGGTTTTAGCAAGAAGGAGGCACTACACTTAGTGTCAAAAATTCTTACAACATCGCTTTTTAAGGAAATAGATGAGTAATCGCCCTTCTTGGGACGAGGTCTGGATGCAGGTTGCAGATGCAATCGCGCAAAGATCTCGCTGCAGTCGTGCTCACATTGGAGCTGTTGTTGTGTCTAAGGACCAACGTATAAGCTCGACTGGGTACAATGGCCCTGCAGCTTTGTTTCCCGTTGAAGGAGACTGTATAGACTGGTGCCCCCGCGCGCAAGGCGTAACTGCACTCGATAACACATATGATTCGTGCCCGTCGATTCACGCGGAGTCTAACGCGTTGTTATACGTTGACCGTTCTCGCGTAGAAGGTGGTACCATATACATAACAGATGCAGCATGCTATCAGTGCGCTAAGTTAATCTCTAACTCTGGAATTACTCGTGTCGTTATGCGTATTGGAGAGCGGTCGGCTCATCGTTTGCCGGATGCAACTGTAGATTATTTTAAGAAATGCAACATCGAGGTAGTAATAACAGAGGACGTAAATGACAGTTGAAGGATTAGGTGACGTACAACTTCACCTCGTAGATAGCGTTGAAAAGGCAGGCGAGTTTCTAACCTGGCTTGGTGAGCGACGTCCTCACGATGCGATTGCGATTGATACTGAAACTGGAGAGTATCCAGGACAAGATCGTAAGGACGCTTTATCTCCTTGGCATGGACGCTTACGTTTAGTGCAGGTTGGCGATGGGCAACAGGCATGGGCAATGGCGTGGGACGAGTGGGCTGGCGCGTTCTATCAAGCTATGGATAAGTTTGATGGACAAATCGTTTGTCATAACATTGCGTTCGAGGCACGATGGTTTGACATTCAATCACGTTGGAAATTGCCTTGGCACCGTGCGCACGACACTATGATTATGGCACACATCATTGATCCACTTGGTGTTGGCGCATTAAAACGTCTTGCAGCTTTATATGTCGATGGGCGTGCGGTTGCATTGCAGGATACATTAGATACAGAGCTAGCAACTAACGGCTGGACGTGGGGAACTGTTCCTACTAACTTTCAGCCTTACTGGGCATACGGCGCCTTAGACTGCATCTTGACTATGCGCTTATGGGAAAAGTTTTATGAAAAATGTGGCCCTGGCGGTGTGTACAACCAGGCATACGAGCTAGAAATGGCAACACGTCGCATTGTTACCCGTATGGAAATTAACGGCGCACGTATCGACCTTGATTACTCTAAAAAGAAGTTTGATGAGCTAACAGAGTACGCAGGCTCAGTTAAGACTTGGGCTAAAGAAAAATACAACGGCGTCTCTATCGGCAGTAACCTTCAACTAGTGCGCTTGCTAGAATCACTTGGCGCAGAGATTAACGAATTTACGCCTTCAGGACAAAAATCAGCTTCAAAAGATCAACTTAAGCTGCTTACCATTGAAGGCAATGACGAGGTAAAGGCTTTAGCCGAGATTGTGTTAAAGCAACGTAAGGCAGATAAACTTGCTAACACATACTTTGCTAACTTCCTTAATGATAACGTTAATGGATTTGTGCACCCATCTGTAAAAACGCTTGGCGCTCGCACGTCTCGCATGTCTATCCAAAACCCAGCGCTACAGACATTGCCTAAGGGCGACGACGTTGTCCGCCGTGCGTTTATTCCTAAGGATGATGACCACGTCATTGTTACCTCAGATTTAGATCAGGTAGAGTTTCGAATGGTGGCTTCTCTTACAGGAGATCCAAACCTTATCGGTATGTTTCATCAGGCAGACCTTACTGGCTCAGATCCGTTTACTGAAATTGGAAAAGAAGTATACAGCGATCCAAACTTCCAGCGTTCAGACAAGCGACGAGGTCTTATAAAAGGAATGATTTACGGTCGTCTCTACGGCGCAGGCGTCGCAAAACAAGCGCTTACCGCAGGAGTTCCCGAGAGCATTATGAAGACTGTAGTTAACCAATTTGATGCGCGTTTCCCTGGCATGACTGGATTCCAGCAGAAAATTGAAGACGTTGGAATGCGTCGTCTTAAAGCAGAAGGCCAAGGGTATGTTTATACCTGGACAGGTCGCAGGCTTCCTTGCGATGAAGATCGAGTTTACACGCTGCTTAACTATCTAGCTCAGGGAGGCGCGGCTGAGATCTTTAAGGCAAATCTTGTAAAACTAGATCAGGCAGACTTAACCGAACTTCTTATCGTTCCTGTACACGATGAAATTGTTCTCAACGCGCCACGTAAGGACGTTGATGAAATCAAACGCATTGTTAAGGAATGTATGACTACTACCGAAGGGTGGGCAGTTCCACTTACAGCAGGCATTGATGGTCCTATGGAGAACTGGGGAGAGAAGTACTAGTGAAACGTATATGGAGCCAAGTAAGAGATGCGCAGGCGCCGCTAAGAGTCAAAGTTGTTCTTGTGCTTCTTGTCTTGTACTTACTTAATCCTATTGATCTAATTCCAGACTTTATTCCTGTCTTGGGTCAACTTGATGACATACTAATCAGTGCGGCAGTTCTTCGCTGGGCCTCAAAGTACATTGATCTTGACATAAAGAAAGTAGCAAAATGAAATATATTCTTTCTGTAGACCCAGGCAAGGCAACAGGCATGACTTTATTCTCGTTTGAGCGCGGTGAAGAACCTGTCTTACTCTGGGCTGGGGAATATCAACAAGAAGAATATGCTAAGCCTATTCGCGACACACTTGTTGAATATCCTGATGTGACCGTTGTCTGTGAGCGCTTTATCATTAACGCCCAGACTGCTAAAAAGACACAGGCTCCCTACAGCCTTGAGCAAATTGGCATTCTTAAGCAATGTCTTATGGACGCAGGAAGAAAGGCAGATGATGTTATCTTCCAGTCACCTTCCGACGCCAAGGCGATGTTTGATAATCCTAAACTTAAGAAGCTAGAATACTGGTTTGTTGGCGGTGACGGACACGCACTCGATGCGATACGACATGCCCTTCTTCAGTGTGTAAAGCTCGGATGGATCCCTAGAAGGCTCCTACAATAAATAAAGTAGATACTAAGCAGAAATGATAAACATTTTCTGTTAAATCCTGTTAGTATAGCGAAATAATGACGAAAGGAACGACAAACAGTGCCAGTTGACGTAGAGCTTGATGAATCAGGCAAGCACGTAGTTATCAATACTGAGTGGCGTCTTAAGGAACTTTGCAAGAGTATTCCAGGAGCAAAGTGGGATGCAAAAACTCAGGTTTGGAACGTGCCTACAAGTTGGGCAACATGTTTAGCGTTACGCAGTACCTTCAAAACTGACCTTCAAATTGGCCCTAGATTGACCGCGTGGGCAACCAACGAAGTTACCACACGTATTACCCCAGCGAACACTTTGCGTGACCTAGAAACCCTGGAAGAGGGCAACGAGGACCTGTTTCCCCACCAGCGCGCAGGCGTTAAATTCCTATCAGTAGCCCGTAGAGCATTACTTGCCGATGAGCCTGGTCTAGGTAAAACAGCGCAGGCAATTAGAGCACTAAAGAAGCTTCAAGATGACGGGGAAGAAGTATTCCCTGCGCTTATCGTATGCCCTAACACATTGAAAAAGAACTGGAAGCGTGAGTTCGACATGTGGTGGCCTGGAGTTGATGTAGAAGTTATTAAAGGTTCAGCTACCGCACGTCGCAAGATCTTTGAAAACGAAGCTGATGTGTACGTTATTAACTGGGAGTCCTTGCGCTCACATTCTCGTCTTGCGTCCTACGGGTCTATTGCCCTTGCGCGGTGTCAGGAGTGCGGCGGGCATGATGAAAAGGTTACTGTAAATCGCTGTGAGGTTCACAAGCGCGAGCTTAACATGATTGATTTCAAGTCTGTCGTCGCAGATGAGATCCACCGCTCTAAGGAGCCAAAATCAAAGCAATCTCGTGCCCTATGGGCTGCAACAGGAGATGCAGATATTCGTTTTGCACTAACAGGCACGCCTATTGCCAACAACGTATTAGACTTATGGTCAATCCTTCACTGGTTATCACCTGAAGAGTGGCCAAGCAAGACACGTTGGGTTGACCGTATGGTTAACGTTATGTTGAATGCCTTCGGCGGCATGATGGTGTTAGGCGTAAAGCCTCACATGGAGGAAGAATTCTACGCAACTGTAAATCCTCGCATGCGTCGTATGCTTAAGGCAAAGGTATTGCCTTGGCTTCCTGAAATGATGTTTGAACGTCGCGATATTGAAATGTCTACTAAGCAAAAGAAAGCTTATGACCAGATGCGTGACACTATGATTGCAGAGCTTGAAAACGGCGAGGCAATTACCGCGCCTTCAGCACTAACACAGACAATCCGTCTGCTTCAGTTTGCAAGTTCTTACGCAGAAATGGATGTAAACGAGGAAACTGGAGAGATGCGTGCAATTCTTGCCGAGCCTTCGTGCAAGGTTGATTCTCTTATGGACGATATCTCAAACGGTGACTTTGGCGATGACTCAGTTGCGGTTTGCGCTGTATCACGACAACTTATAGATTTACTTAGTGCAGAAATGACTAAGGCTAAGATTCCACATGGTCTCATCACTGGCGCCCAGGATGAAGATGAGCGTCAACAAGCAGTTGACGATTTCCAATCCGGCAAGATCAAGTGGATACTTTTTACAGCACAGGCTGGCGGTGTTGGAATTACACTTACTGCAGCTCGTCGTTTAGTAATGTTACAGCGTCCGTGGTCACTTGTAGATCACAAGCAGGCACTTGACCGTGTGCACCGTATTGGATCTGAAATTCATGACTCGATTATCGTCACAGACTACGTCACAGATGGCTCCATCGAGGAAAGAGTTATTCAGGTCCTGTCAACTAAGGCTGATAACTTTGAACAAATCGTAAAGGACAAGGATAAGCTTCTCTCACTACTCAAAGACGATAAGGCAGGAAAACTATGACCGATCCAATAAGAATCTCAAACTCGGAGATTCAAACCTTCAAGGACTGCCGCAGACGATGGTGGCTTAGCTACTACCGTCGCCTTCAACCTAGAACTCAGCAGATGACTGGTGCTCTTGCACTTGGATCTCGTGTTCACGAAGCTCTTGATATGTACTACGGCAAAGGTATTCCACTTCTTGAGGCTCACTCTGAACTTGTTGCAAAAGATAAGCTCATTCTTGAGGAATCATTTCGCGATACCTACGATTTAGACTCTGAGGCAGAGCTTGGACGCATTATGCTCGAGGGTTACCTTCAATGGGTAGATGAAAATGGAATTGACGCAGAACTAGAGATGATTTCTACTGAAGAGATCATCGAGATGCCTTTGCTTAACGGTGAGGTTATCCTTCAAGGTAAGATTGATATGCGTGTTCGTCGCAAGGCTGACGGAGTGCGCATGTTTAGAGACTTTAAGACAGTCGGCGGCTCATTTACCGACTTCTCTGCCATGGCGCACATGAACGAACAGATTCTTACTTATATGATGCTTGAAACAGCGCAAAATAAAGAAGGTGAACGCTCTGAAGGCGGAATCTTTACTATGCTTAAGAAGGTTAAGCGCTCTGCAAATGCAAAGCCTCCTTTCTATGAGCAAATTGAGGTACGACATAATGTTTTTGCCTTGCGCTCGTTTTGGCAACGTATCCACGGTGTTTTAACAAACATGATGGACGCACGTAAGGCGCTTCAAGAAGGTGGAGATCATCGTTTTATCGTGTACCCTAGTCCTTCGCGCGACTGCAAGTGGAAATGCTCATTCTTCTCAATATGTCCGATGTTTGACGACGGTTCAGCAGCTGAAGCTGCACTTGAAGACGCGTTCCAACCTTCGGATCCATATGCCTATTACGGCGTTGAAGAGAAGAAGGGTAACGCTTAATAATGTTACAAACAAACAAAGAGATGAAAGGAAACAGTGATGTCTGACGTACAACGTTCGTTGACAATCATGGTTTACGGCGAATCAAAGGTTGGTAAATCAACCTTCGCAGTAACCGCACCATATCCGCGTCTCATGCTTGACGTTGAGGGTGGGCACAGATTCCTACCTATCACCGTTAAGTATTGGGACCCTATTAGAGAAGAACCTCCAGTTGCTGATGGCACCTGGGATACTGTAGTCGTTAACGTTCGCGACTACGATGTTGTTCTCAAAACATTCCAGTGGTTACAAACTGGAAAGCATCAGTTCAAGTCACTTATCATTGACTCTATCTCTGAACTTCAAGTGAAGTGCATGGATTCAATTGCAGGCACTGAACAAATGAAGATGCAACAATGGGGCGAGCTACTTCGTCACATGGGTGCGCTATTGCGTGATCTGCGTGACTTAACAATGCACCCTACACAACCATTAGAAGCTGTTGTATTGACTGCTATGGCACGCCCTGGAGCAGACGGTCGTTCACGTCCGTACCTACAGGGTCAGCTTGCAATTCAAGCACCTTACTTCTATGACATCCTTGGCGCAATTACAGTAGAAACGTTTCCTAATCCGGACCCACTGCAATCACCGTTTAAGGCACGTCGTATGTACGTAGAACGCACAGACGAATACGAAGCAGGCGAGCGAGTACAAGGTCGACTTGGAAAGATCGTTGAACAAGAAAACCTTGGAATCGAACGCATGCTTGACATGATTTTCGGTCCAAGTGTACCAGCAGTAACACCACCAACAACTAAGTCAGGAGAATAAACCAGATGAGTTCACTCAATTGGGGCGATCTTGTAAAAGACGCCGGAGATGTAGGCAGTTTCGAACCACTACCAGATGGTGACTACGATCTCGTAGTTCAGGAAGCTGTTGCAAAGGTTTCACAATCAGGCAAGACTATGTTCTCGCTTAAAGCACAGGTCCAGGGCGGCGCACATAACAAGCGTCTTGTTTGGGATAACTTAGTTGTTACTCCAGAATCACCTGCTGCTCTTGGTATGTTTTTCCGCAAGATGGCAGCTCTCGGTCTAGGCCGTGAGTTCTTTGCAACCAGTCCTTCTAACGCTGCAATCGAGCAGGCAGTTAAGGGTCGCGCATTTCGTGCACAAGTTGGCTCTCGCACATGGCAAGGCCAAAAGAAGAACGAAATTAAGATGTACTATGTAGCTACAGCGCCAGCAGGTATTCCTGCTTCCCCTGCAGCTGCAGCGCCTGCACCAGCGCCTGCACCTGCACCAGCGCCTGCACCTGCACCAGCGCCAGTAGTTGCTGCTGCTCCACCTTCAGCACCCTTCTAAATAGTACGCTAAGTACGTCTGGTTTATCACCTATTCCTGGTACAGTGAATAGGTGATATTCCAAATCTACTTAGAAAGGTAGTGGGTATGAAGATAATCGTTACGGGTTTTACTGCGCTCCAGATTAACACTGAGAAGCGCACAATCCAAAAAATTGACGTGCCTGCTTCTATCGTCAAAGCATTACGAGAAGCTGGTCACGATGTTGATTGGCGCAAGGTTACTCCTGGCGAGGATCTGTCGTCTTATGATGCAGCGTGGGTAAACCTTGCACCGTTAAACTCACTTAACGGACGTCAAGGCGCTATGGGTGCGCTATACGTTTTATCATCAGGCTTGCCTTGCGTAGGATTCTTTGATGATTGGCAAACAAATACAGTATTTAACGGCGCTCGCGCTTTAATTCGTAAACCAGAGATGTTGTATAAGCATCTACTTGTAGGAACTGAACATCGCGGTGACGAAGGCGCAACTTACTTTAGTCGTGCAGATATTGACGCAGCTCTCGAGCGTGTCAGAGAATTAAACCCGGCGGCCGCTAAGAAGTGCTACGTTGAACGTTACTACATGATGGATACAGACGAGAACGTTCAGCCTTATGAAAAACGTTTAGTAGAGGCAGCACGTGATCTCATAGCAGATCGTTGGACTGCAGGTATGGTTCCAGTTTGTCCTATGTATTCTTTCGGTGATAGATCTATCGTGCGCAAGCGCATGCCTGTTGAGCTAGGACCTATTGAAGCTCTTGACCCAACATCAACTGTAATTCCAACACTTCAACCAGTAACTGCGCTTCAGCCAGAGCACAAGAAAAAGGCTTGGGTTCTTGGAGCTCTTATGCCACATGACACCTGGCTTGAAAGAAAAAATCCTGATTGGCATGTAGAAATTGTAGGCAGTCGTAAACTTATTAAGAAGCTTGGCGGCCAACGTTTTGATACCGAACAAGATGTACTTGAATTTTACAACAAGCACTGGGGAATTCTTTCTCCACCGTATCCACACGCTGGTTCTGGTTGGTGGCGCTCACGTTTCCTCTACGCAGCGCATGTCGGCTCTATTCTTGTAACCGATAAGGGTGAGGGCGATCCATTAGGTGATGCGTATAAGTTAAAGATTCCTGATGTTGAAAAGATGACAGACACGCAATTGCATGAAGCAGCAATGGCGCAACGCGCCGCTCTTGCTCCATATTTACCAGAATACTCCGCATTTGTTGAACACTGTGACCGTATCATTAAGCGTGCAGTTGCAGAAGATAAAGGCATAGCAAGAAATGCAGACGGTACTCTCGTATGAGTAAAATTCTTATCACAGGTATGACTGCATCTCATGCGTCAGAGAAGGCTAACCTGCGCTCGTTATCTTTTGCCGGAGTAATGAGACGTGTTCTTGAACAACAAGGTCACGAGGTTATTCAGGAAAACCCAGAGGTATCCTGGAACACAAAGGATCTTGAACAATACGACGCGGTACTTGTCGGCATCAGCCCTATTACAAGTTTAAGTGCAAATCATGTCTATGGTGCGTTAAGTGTTATGGATGTGCTGCTTGATTCACCTAAGCTGCATCTATTTATTGACGCGCCAGAGCCTGCAAAGATTACTGCAAGCCTACGCGCAATGGTTAAGACGCCTGACAACCTCACCAAGCCTTTTTACTCGTACCGCAAGGGATTTAGCCACGCGTCGGAATCGAACATGCTTAATAACCTTATAGAGGTAATAGAGGACCTTCTCACAAAGCCTTGGCCTGTAACGTTGTATCCGTCATTGCCATGGACAAACGAGGAAGAGCACGTTGCAAATCTTTTACCTGAAGGAGCGCGTGATTCTCTTAAGGCAATTAACTTAGATTCATTTTTAATCTCAACACAGGACATGATTGAGACAGAGCGTCGTGATAAGTGGGCAGTGGAAAATTACTCTACGCGATGGGTTAAAACAACTACGGCTACATTGTCAAATCCTACTGTCCCTATGAAGTGGAACAAGTCATGGAGCGACGCGCAGGTTGATGTACAAATTGCAGCTAGCATAGGCGCTCTTATTCCACCGTATTCTTCAAGCACGTGGTGGAGTTATAGATACGCTCAATGCATGAACGCATTAACTGCAATCGCTACAGACTGGAAAGAAAGTAGTATTCTTGGGTCTTCCTGGACGCATCTTGCCTCAAGTATTGAAAGTATGTCCCAGGAGGAGCGTACTACGCTTGCACTAGAACAACGTAAGACGTATCTAGCGAGCATTCCTACACGAAGAGAAGCAACCATAAACCTAACACAGGCGTTAGGTTTATTTACGAGAAAAGAGCAAACCAATGTCTATCTTGTTCAATAACTGGTTAAGACGTACACGTGATCTACAAAAAGATGTGTACTTTATTAACTATGAAGAAATGGAAGGCGATAAGCCTCAAAATATTCGTCGTCTAGTTGAGTATATGCGTTGGAACATGCTCGCCATCGATGACGAACTTGCAGAGATGCGTCAGGCAATATCGTGGAAGCCTTGGCAACATGATGCTCCATACGCAGATCGTGAAGAGATCATCAAGGAGGCTGTTGACGTCTTGCACTTTGTCGCAAATATCATCGTTGCGGCGGGCGGAACTGACGAGATGCTCGATAAGTTCTATCTTGAAAAGATGGAACGCAACAAGGAACGCCAGCTTAATGGGTACAAGGTTAAGGACGTAGGAGTAAAGTGTACTCTATGTCAGCGCGCAATTGATGACGTCGGCCGCGGCGCAAGCCCGGATATGTGTGCTAAATGTTTGCCTAAGGAGGTAGATTACAGTGCCTGAGATTAACAAAGAGTGGATTAAAGAACAAATGCAGGAGGCAAAGGTTAAGGTAGGAGTTGGAAATGCACTACTAAAACTTCTTTCCGCGTGGGAACCTTTGAAGTTATCTAATCCTCAGCAAAAAGAGGTATTAGCGCTATTTAACCAACTTGCACTTGGCTACGCTATAACACCAGAGGTTGCTAATGAGATATGGGTTGACGCACAACCAGGAGCGATTACTGTTGGAGATCAGGTACGCGTAAAACTTGACGCATATCAAGGATCTACTGGTGCGATGCATAACGGACGCAGAGGTAAGGTTGTTGGAATTCGCTATGGCGATATTATCTTTAAGTCTAATGACGACAAGCAGCCTGTACTTGATGGCTCACACTACGCGCCTTATCAACTTCAGAAGAAAGTTCAATAATGAGATCTACAGTTGAGTTCTACATTACAGGATCTACCTTAACTGAGATTATGGAAGGTGCTAAGAAGCGTTGGCAAGATTTTTGCGGTGACGAAAGCGCAACCTTGCCTACGGACTCAGAGTTGCAGATCAAGGATAAACTTGATGACGGCAACATACTTACAGGGATCATCACTATTCGCACGAAGGTAGAAGACAAATGACAGAAAATGATGCAGTAGTTCAGTATCGCGTTGAGGCTTTACGCGAGGCCGCAAAAATAATTGCAGGTGATAGGGACGCGCAATACGGAAGACCTGAGGAAAACTTTGCACGTATATCGAAGGTATGGTCAATGATTCTTGGAGTCGATATATCTACCGAAGACGTTGCAATGATGATGGTCGGGTTAAAGGTTGCACGCTACGCAAACAAGTCTGGGTTCCAGGGAGACACTTGGATTGACATCGCGGGATACGCGGGTTGCGGGTATGAGGTAGGTATGTTGGAGCTAGAAAAGAACGCTAATCTTTCTGCGTAAATAACGCGCGGTAAGTAAGATGTCGGTATAAGGTCCTACCCTAGGAACTACGAAGGGCTAAGCCTTGTCACAACATACCTTTATTGACTGCAACGGCCTTGCCGCGTTCATGAGTCTCGGCTTTGTGCAAAATGACATGAAGATGATTCAACGCACTGGAACATTAAACTTTGGAAATGCTGTCGCAGATAACAACCGTCATCTTCTTGGAGATGACTGGACAGCAGAATTTTCAGATGATCCTAACGAATGGCGCGTGCAAAAAGCAGACATAGTTATGGGCTGTCCTCCCTGCTCTGGTTGGTCCGTATGGTCTGGCCCAGCAAATCGTGGACCTGACTCTAAGGCGCACGAGCACACCGTAGCCTTTATGAAATACGCAGGACGAGTGAAACCACGCGCTATTGTTTTTGAGTGTGTTCAACAGGCGTATACACAGGGACGCGATGTAATGGTTAAGTATCGCGACATGGTTGAACAGATCTCAGGTAAAAAGTATGACCTATACCACGTTAAAGAAAACAACCTACAGGTTGGTGGATTTTCGTATCGTCCTCGCTACTTCTGGGTAGCAGTTGAATCAGGGCTTAAGTTTTCAACTCCGATTACCGAGCCAAAAGAACTTCCACGCATTATGGACATCATCGGTGATCTTGCGGAGATGCCTCAGACATGGAACAAGCAAAAGTACACCGCGCCTGCTCCTTCTAAGTGGGTTAAGCATCTACGCACAAAGGACGGAATGGTTGACGGTCACATCGGTAAAACAAATATTCATGCGCAGCGCATTGAAGAGATCTTTAGTATCATCGGAAATGACGGCTGGGAAGGAAATGGCGACACTGGGCAAGCGCTAAAGAAAGCGGTAGACTTAAACGACGGTAAGTTTCCGCAAAAATGGATTGACATTTCTCCTCGCGTTATTCGTAATAACTTTAAGCTAGGGTTTTCACAGCCGTATCGTTGGAAAGAAGATCACTGGTGTAACGTATTGACTGGCTCCGCGCTAGATCACGTTGTTCACCCGACGCAGCCACGACTTATTACACATCGAGAATCTGCTCGTATGCAGGGACTTCCTGATGATTGGAATATTGAAGCTGCACGCGACTACTCACTTCTTGCGGCTGTATGGGGAAAGGCTGTTCCAGTGCAGGCTGCCAACTGGCTTGGAAATGCTGTTAAGGATTCACTTGATGGGAATCCACAAGGACCAGACGCAGAGTTAATCGGAGATCGTGAATATCTTATCGACGCAGATAAGGGATTCTCTAGACACTACGCTAAGAAAAAGTGGTACAGTAGCCCTATGGAGACTGCTAGTTAATGAGAAATCTGCGCACGTATGATAGTGATCCCGTGCCAGTCTGCGAGCGCTGTTGGATTGAAGAAAACAGTTTGTGGGAAGCTGACAGCGTTGATATCAACGGCAACATCATTACCCGTCTTATTAACGTCACCATACCCATCGAGCTATCCCCTGGTGCAGTTGGCGATTGCTACATATGTGGCCGTCTAACCGTTGTTGGAATATATGTCTCATCCAGTGAACTTGATGGGCTAGACTTAGAGGAAGAACTTGAGGAAGAACCGGCACAGGAGGAGCCTAAGCCCGACGAGCTATAGTTCCTGTTATAATTTACACAATGACGAACGGACGAATACATGCAAACATTTGTACCACAAACTGACTCCTTTGAGCGTATTGCTCAGGAGCTAGATAACAAGCGCCTTAACAAACAGGTACTTGAGGCATGGCAGCTTATGCTTGTCCTTACCTCGCTAAATCCACAAGGCGAGCACCGTGACCCTAAAGGCTGGCGCAATCACCCTGCGGCGAAGATGTGGGAAGGCCACGAAAAAGCCCTAGCCTTATACGCAACTACAATGTGTGACGAGTGGCTTAAGCGCGGTTACAAATCTACGATGATTCCTAAGATTCAAGGAACATTAACTCGCGCGCTTGAGCTAGATCGCATCAGCGACGAGCTAACATTCCCTTACTGGTTTAAGGATAAAGACACATACGAGCAAATCGCATCTACCCACAGGGTTGCGCTACTGCGTAAGGACTACGAGTGGTACTCACAGTTTGGCTGGCCAGAGGATAAAGGTTATCGCCCTGAGTATTATCAATATCTATGGCCTGACGTCAACGGTGTCCTGCAACTAGGCACCTACAACAATATGTAGGCATTGCTCAGTGACTCTTAGAGACACTTTCATACCTATCCTGAGGTAATTTATTACTTAAAAATAATCTGCGTTTATCCGCGCAAACATCTACCTTGTAGTGTAATATTCCCTTAACGACAGCACGCTAAGGGGAATTGTGAAAGACTCACGTATAGGTGAGCTTTTGTGGAAGGAATGGACGGGTGAAGGCTACGAGCCTCTTCACGACTATTCGGTTACCTTCTTCACAGAGGATCATGTAGATCTAGAGAACGAGCTTATTCGTCGCGCATTGGCATCTGCCCTCCAGCGTGACGGTGTATCCGTGTCATTAGGCAACGGATTTAAGTATCTTGATTCTTCATTGATTAACTATGGCTATGCGGGAGAAGTAGATGGCGACAACGAGTTAACAGCATGTGATGAAGATGGCGAAACACGCGAAGGCGACGGTGTAGACAACCTAACTCCTGTTACATGGGTTGAGGTAGTCGCAGAATGAGCGGATCGTTAGACTTAGGCTGGCAAAAAGATTCTGCATGTGGGCAACAGGTAAACGACGAGTTTAAGGACTTCTTCTTTTCATCTGAGCCTGCAGAAAAATATCAAGCAAAGAATCTTTGCTTCTCATGTCCTGTAAGAAAAGAATGCTTAAAGTGGGCGTTAGAGCATAAGCAGATCTGGGGTATCTGGGGAGGAAAGGACGAAGGAGAAATTCGTCGCACACTTTCCGTATCATGGAACGGGCAGGAATCTCGACGTCAACGTTTTCCGCAGTGTCCATTTTGTAATGCACGACCAAATAAACTTAAGACATTAGTTTTAGACGTTCCAGGCGGAGGGCGTTGGGCAACAATGCGTCTTGTTCAATGTGAGGCTTGTGATTTTACCTGGCGCTCACGAACAAGTGCAAATGCGGTTGATGCATATCATGTTCAACGCGAGGAAAAATTAGCAAAGAGCGAGCGCGACAAGGAAAAGAAAAAGAAGCCTAAGAAGGGAAAACCTCTACTGTAGCCAGCGATCCTTATACGCCGCAGCTCTATCTTCCTTATCCTTTAGATACTCGTACCACCAACGCGATGCGCGTGCATTTTCTGATAGCGTCAGGATACCATAGATAGTTCTGTTATCTAAGTATTGTGTAATTTTCTTATCGCGCGCGGAGTTAGAAAAGACCATGTACTCCCAGCGGTCAGAATCCTCTAGGTATGAAAGCTCTGAAAGATACTCACGCTTAATGAGGTATGTGCAGTGAACACACATGCACTCGACTATTCCTTTAACTCTTTGATCCAGTATGTGGTAGTAGCTATCGTTTGCCACGATTGAACCGTAGTCATCTACGATGTGATGGTAGTTAGCGTAATACTGTCCAAGGTGTCCTTCGCGCTCCTTGGCGGTTTCCTCGTCATCTACGTTATCACCAAACGCAACAGCATAGCGAATAAACGGAGCAACGATTGGCAGGTTAAGTTTAATAAGCTCGTTCAACGTCTCTGGGAAAATAAAGTTATCGACGTCAACTACAAAGTAGTATTCGCAGTTGGTTTCTAGACACTCGTTAAAACTTTGCTGGCGAATCTTTGCAAGTACCCTAAAACGTTCGCCATTCCACTCGTGTTGCTTAAAGCGCTCGACAGCCTGCTCGACGTTTTCAGTCTCGTACTTGTAACCCTTATATAGATGCCCGTTCTTTTCAACCCAGTTATTTAAGATTTGAAGGGTATTATCGGTGTTGTTATTTGTGCGGATATATAAAAATAATTTTTCCTTAGGGTAATCCCACGCCTCAAGCGACTCAAGAAATAGAGGTAGTACCGCTTCCTTTTGCTTTACAAGAAGTGCAACAAATACATCAGGCTGTTCCATTTAGTTGTGCCTCAATTCCTGCTCGATAAAATCTTAGGTTTGTCTTTAAACGTTCGTCGTCAGGGTTACCGGCAAGCGCTAACTCTCCATATTGTACAGCCTTATCTCTGTCACCTAAATAATGTGCAGATAGTCCGCGCATGTCGTCAAGTTGCCAACGCCATAGCGCCTCGGATGAAAGATAGTGATCTGTCTTAGCGCATGCGGCGACAAGCTTACATGTTTCCCAGACTCCGCCCCAGTCGCCGGAGTCGTAGTAGCAGCGAACTTTTTCGTAGTAATTTTCTCCACAAGGATCAATTTCAATTGCCTTGTCTGCCCAGGCGTGCGCTTCTTCCTTCTTGCCGATGTTGCGCAAAGCCTCCGACGCCCAACGACAGACTGCCGCGCGTTCGATATACCAGTCTTTACTAAACTCAGTTACCTTTTCAGCCGCGCTAATAACAAGTTCCCATTGTCTATAGAAGTAATACTCACGGCATAGGTAAACCCATATGCGGTGATCCTCGCCAAACTCTTTTGACGCGGCGACAAGCATAGGCAAGTATTGGCCGCGAGATTTTGTATCGTCAGGCTTGTGATACATCTTAACTCCGTGAATTTGGCAGCTGATAGCTTCCGTATCAAGCGAAGGAACAAAAACCTCGTGAATTGGATATTTCCAATACATCTTGTGTCGTGAGTGAAGGCGGCAACCCCACCAAACGTGTCCGGTGTCAAACTCACACCAACCTTTTGTAGCTCCGTCTACCCACTGCTTCTTAACTTCCTCAAAGAAGTTCTCATCTACGAGCTCGTCCATGTCTAAGCTCAAACAGACATCTATGTCGTTAGGCAGCAGACTTTGTGCGGTGTTACGGGCGACATCAAAGCGCCAAGGCTTGACGCTAATCTCATAGACAGTCACGCCGTGCTCGCGTAGGATCTCAACGGTGCGGTCTGTGGATCCAGTGTCGCATACAAGGCGGAAGTCCGCACCCTTTGTAGTTTCAGCCCAGCGGGCAGCGTGTTTTTCTTCATTCAACGAGATGGCGTATGCGGCAACTTTCATGTGGATACCTTATCAAGAATATATTTAGAAAGTGTTCTTTTACTTACTAAAACTTTGCTATAAATACGCCAGTAATGTCAAACTCTTTATGTTCAATGATTCCAGGGAAAGCCTGAAGAACTCTCTCGGTAGACCAATCTTCCTCGTGGTGGATCTCGTAAGGGTTTCCGCCCCACGCACCTTGCGGATGATGACCGATAGGTATAGAGATCATCGCGTGTCGAGCTTGCTTAGAAACAGCTTCCCCCGCCACCGCCTCCTCCAACAACAATAACTGACACATTTGCTGGACTTGAACTTGAGCCAACTGGTAAGGATGTGCTACCTGATGTAGTAAAGACTTGTTTAAGAGTTGGTGTAGTAGAGACTGTAGTCCATTCCAGACCTGTTGTAGATAAAGATGATGCGGTCAGTACTTGACCATCAGTGCCCACTGTAAGAGGAGCAGCAGTAGTAGACCCTGTTCTTACAACGAGGGCGCCTTTATCTCCACCAGTGGTTCCAGTTGCTCTTGCCTTTGTCATCTATCTATGTCCTTTACTATGTTTTTATTGCGCTTTTTATAAGACCATTCTCTCATTGTTATGGGGTTTTGTAGGTGTAAATATACCACATTTTTTTTGCGTTAAAAACCTAAAATGACTCTGTTTTCCATGCTTTATAAGCCGGTCCAAATATACTTCCATTTCCCGCACGATAATGTTGTATGGACTCTTTATGAATAATGTAAGAGTTCGCACCTAAAAACTCTTGTACGCCCTCTTTAGTTTTTTCTAACGTTTTTAATATTGAATTTGTAAAAATTATGTACCCAACCTCATTTATTTCGTAATCAACTACGCTTTTATACGTTATATTTTCATAGTACTTGTTTTTAATGCTAATTAAAAGCTCTTTTAAAAAAATACTAGATGATTCTGATGCAAAAATAGACTGTGTATATCCCCATATATTAGGTTCGCTAGAAACAACAAATTTTGAATCTGTTTTTAACCAACTTTCTATTGGTTTTTTACAAATCATATCAAGATCAGTATATAAACCCCCATTTATATAAAGGCACATATACCTCCATAGATCTGACCTTAATACGTCTAATTTATAGGAGGTGTATATATTTTTCCACTCTTCACCAAAATGCTCTTCTACAAATATGGCTCTTTCTTTTCCAGAAACATATTTAAATTCCCAATCTGGATTTAAAGATTTCCAAGATTCAACACACTCTTTAGCCTTATCTGGAAGCTCGTCATATTCAGACTCATATGTTTGCCAAATTATTTTATTTATCATTTTTAAATACTTGAACTTAATGGCGGTGTTACGCCTTCATCCCACACAGCCCTAAAGCACTCTTTGCATACACCCTCATATGCTTTTTGAATTGCATTTTTTCTTTCTTGACTATTCCAAATATCTTTAATTGTTCTATTATTTATGTTTTCATACACTGTTTCATAATTAAAATCTGCACAACACAAATAAACGTTTCCTGTAGCAGAAATAAATAATTCTTCTTCTGTGTAGTTAAATCCACACCCAATAACTTTTCCATGCTGTTGGGTTTTAATTGCTGCTTGGTTTGAGATGACTTTTAAGCTAGAGAGAATGTTTGTTCTATCAGATAAATTGTTTCTTAAAAAAACCATAATGTTTGGAAACATTGATTGCATTGTATTCACTATTTTTTTATGCTCTTCATCGCTATAAAATGGAGCATTTTCCAAAACTTCCATCCATCCACCATTTTCAAACTTAGCTTCTGGACTAATTCCATTAACTAATATCATTAATTTTTTTCCGCTAAAAGTTTGATACAAGGTGTCATTTGCGTATTGCAAATTGGCAATTAACTTATCAAAAATTTTTGGATTAAATCCCGTAAACCTTGACCACTGTTCTCGTTCTATAGAAGGAACATTTAAAATAATATCTGTTACAACATCTCGATAATCATTTATCAAATCTGATTTGTTCGGCGTCAAATTAACACCGTTTGAAAATAAATACATTTTAATGTTGTATTTACGATGAAGGGCAAGCATCTCTTCAAAATGAGGGTATAAAAGAGTTTCATTATAATGAATTGGGTTATTATATATTTCAATATTGTCGGCAACAAAATCTCCGCGACCTTCATCAATTTGCTTAAGGATACTTTCCATAGTTTCTATGGTCATAGTTCCCCGATTTTCTTTTGGATTGCCCAAATATGCTACTGGGCAAAACCAACATTTTGCGTTGCATAATCCATTTGGGTCTATGTTTATGTGCCTAATCATTATTAGAAATCCATTCTTTAAGACCCACTTGTGGAGACCAGTTTAATACAGATTTTGCTTTTTCTATGTTGGAAAGAGTCTCTTTTGCCTCCGTTGGACGCGGTTTAGTGTAAATAACGTTGTGATTAAACATGCTAGCAACTTCATTAATTGAGTAGTTTACTCCACTACCAATGTTAAATACTTGTCCCAAAAATGTGGGGTCTACATCTTTTGTTGCAGCTAAAATATTGGCGTTAACTACATCTTTAACATACGTAAAGTCACGGCGTTGTTCACCATCCCCTACAATAGTAAGCGGCATCTTAATTTCTTTTTGTCTTTTAAACGTACCAACAACGGGCGCATAAATACCCTTTACTGGTTGGCGTTCTCCATAGACATTAAAATAACGTAAAGAAATAGTTTCTAAACCGTGGTGATTTGTATAAAAGCGGCATAGATCCTCACCGTTTACTTTAGAAATAGAATAGGGGTTTAAACAATCGTTAGGTTGAGTCTCCACATTGGGCACTAGGTTTTTTCCATAAGCGGAAGAAGTAGACGAATAAACAACCCTTTTTACGCCCGCTTCTTTTGCACATTCTAAAACAGTTGCTGTTCCCAAAGAGTTTACACGTATAGTTTCAAGAGGTTCATTTATCGTTCTTTGAATACGAGCTTGGGCAGCAAAATGAAACACGTAATCTGCCTTAAAATAAAGTCCTTTGGTTTGATCGTAATCGCATATGTCTAATACGTGGTTTTCAGCCTTTGAGTTCCAATAAAACTTTTCATTAGAAACAGCCGATTCATTGTCTATGACCACTACTTCGTGACCCTGACTTATAAGCGCATCTACTAAATTAGAGCCTATAAATCCAGCTCCGCCTGTAACCAGTGCTCTCATATTGCTCCTAATAATATTTTTCTATATTAATATTTTTTTTATTTAATTTTACAAGGATATTAGAATACGCTTTATCAAACTCTTCCCACGAATTAAGTTTTTTCCATTCACCAATTGACATGCTATTTTTATTAATGTTTTTAGCAAAATATTTTTTTAATCTTTCTTCATTATTTATATTTAAAAACTTTAATATTTTACCCTGTTCAAAAATTGATTGTTTTTCAACAAAATCTTCTAATCGTACGTTTATGTATTGCTCTTTATTTATCTGGTTTAATGACTCAAAAGACTGTGTAATCCTATCGTACCACCAATCAAGGCAGTCAAATTCATTTTTAGACCCCTCTACAGAAAAGTAGTCTCTCATTTTATAGATAGAATAGGCAGAGTCTCTGCCATCTCTAAACATATGAATAAACTTAGAATCTGGCATTATTTGAGTTATTCTGTGAGAATACCTTATATTTGATGGGGTTGAGTCACCTATATATAAAGATCCTTGCTTAAACCCCTTTTGTTTTATAATAAGATTAAAATAAAAATTTTTAATTGTTTCTTCAGTTATATTTGCATTTATTTTTTTTAAGTCGTCAAAGAGTTCTTCAATATCTATAAAATTTTGTAACCCTATAGTTTTATTAGTTCCATACTTCCATGTTTTTTCAAAGTATGTGTTAAAGGTAGAAATATTTTTTGTTTCAAATAAATCTAAAAGGCCGTGTTTTTCTGTTAGAACTCTTATTTCTATTGGGTTACTTGCATAAATTTTTGAATGGCTTCCTAAATACTCTAAGCAAACAGTTGTTCCACTTCTTCCTGTTCCACCAACAAAAAGTGGGATCATTTTTCAAAAAAGCTTCTATAAAAATTGTTTGTTTTTGACATGCCATTTATTTCATTAAAAAACTTTTCCCTGTACACTACTCTTAAATCGTCATCGTATCTTAAAATCATATTATCATCAGTAACTTCTGCATAATATAAAACCTTATCTAACCTTCTCCAAGTAAATGGATTTTGTTTACAGTAGCGCACTACTCTTTGCCAGTAGTCTTCGTCACCACTGTACTCTGTATTATCAAAATAACCAAATATTTCAAAAGCTTTTTTGCTAAAAAATCCGTGGGCTATATTTATCATTGGTGTAAAAGGTGGGTTGTACCATTCTGGTGGAGGATTTCCTATTCTTATTTCTAAATCTTGAACGTTTAAAATATTTTCATCTTCATTAAAAACATTTAAAATTTCTTCAAACCTTGTTGGTTGTGAAAAGTCATCGGCATCGTGAGTTGTATAAATGTCGTAATCTTCTGTTTCCATAAAACGTATTCCAAGATTTTTACTATAAAAACACCCTTTATTTTTTTCATTGCTTATAACACGAACTCTTGGATCGTATAAAAATTTATTTGCTTCTTCTAAAGAGTTATCTGAAGAGTTATCGTTGATTATAACTAAAGAAAAGTTTTCATGTGTTTGCTCAAGGATGCTATGAACAGCCCGTTTTAATAAACGAGCTTCGTTGTACACAGGTAATGAGACTAATATTTTTTTTGTCATATGCTGTATCCTAAATTTTCAAACTCCCATTGCCAACTATCTTGAATCATGTTTAAGTGGCTTTGATTAAAAACATCTGTGTATACAATATTAGTTGGCCTAAACGCTTTTTCTCTTATTTTTAATTGTATTTTTGGTAAATTGTGTAAGGGCAAAACTGCGTTAATTTCGTCTTCTATTCCGTTTTCATAGTATAGTATTTTATTAACAGCAAGGCTTCCGTCATAGTGCAGGTATATGTTTTTTGAGCTTCTGTACCAAATCCACCCTAAATCGTCATTAAAGTATCTGTCGACCAAGTTTTGCCGTTCTTCTTTTTCTAGCGTGTTCCAAATAAAATTTTTTTGAATAAAGTATAATCTATGAAAAAAATCAGACAAAACTGCTTTATAGGGGTGTCGAACAAATACATAGGCATTGGCTTTACTTAAATCAAGTTTGTTTGCAATATCCACATAAGGGATGTGGTTATAAAAACCAATTTCATAATTGCGAGGTTTATACCCAGCAATTTTAGGCTCATCTAATTTCCATGCTGGATTATCCGAAGTCTTTGGGGTTACTATTGCATTATCTGGAACAATCATAGAAAGAGGAACTTCAAGAGAAGTGCCACCTACTTTATGGTTTTTTAATAGAAGAAAATTATGGTCGGGGGAGTAAATCACTCTCTACCCCATTTAATTTTGTTCCAAACCCTTTCGTGATAATAATAAAGAACAATTTTAACCACTAACTCAATACCTGAAGCAATAAGAGCTAGTTTAGCTTTATGCGTTAGTTCATAAATAATTATAAAAGAAATTAAATTGCCAAAAAATCTCCAACTAACTGCTTTAGCAAGTGATCGAGCATGGGATGCCCAAAAAATTGAGTTTACTTTTGTCGGCTGTGACCATAATCTTTCTTCTGCTTTACCAATATTTTCCATTCCAACCCACCAATATTTAAATGCCGAGCTGCTTGCGTTTTTCAGTTGCTGAAATGGCTTCAATGTCTGCTCCTAACGATACTTGTTCAATTTTATAACCAACATCTCTACCATACACAATGTTAGTAATGTTAGGCATTTTTACTATCATTGCGCGTGTCATGTGAGGGTCTTGGGAAATGTAGTCTTTTACTTCATCAAAAGAAAGTGGGTCTTTAGGACTTGTTCCCTGAGTATTGCGAACACCAAGCATTACCTGCCCCGTGCGCTTTTTTGCCTCGTTATAAAGCGCGTGATGCCCTTCGTGCCAAGGTTGGTATCGACCTAGCATAAGAGTAGTTGGTTCTTTCCAATCGTATAACCCAGATTGGTTAATGATTGCATCTGTTTGACCCTCTGCGTCATAGCTCATCCAACGATAATCAAATTCAATTGGGTCTTCCCACAGTTTATTAGTGTCTTCAAAACGACCTTCTTGAATTGTGTTCATCCATATAAGAATATCTGGTTTTCCAAACGATTGGCGAGTTGTTTGTGTTGGGCATACAAAATCAACTACAACATCTAACCCTTGACCAGAAAGCATACGAGCCATTTCACCCATACGCCGAGCATGCTCAATTCTATCTTCGACAGTAAAGCCTAAGTCTGAATTAACAGTAGAGCGAACATAATCTGCATTTAAATGAACAGCATTGATTCTATCTGATAGTTCAATGGCAAGGGTTGTCTTGCCACTGCCTGGTAATCCTATAATCTGAACAATCATGTTATCCCCTTTTTTTATTTTTCCAGTCTATTACAAAATACTTATCAAAGTTTTCTTTTAAAAACTTTAAGTGTTCTTTAGTAGAAGCAATTTGAAAATCTTTGTCTTTAAGTTCTCTCATAAATGGACAATAAATTCTACCTTGTTTCATACATGTAATATGAAACGGGTAAAAATCTGAGGGAACATAATCACTGGTTGATTTAAATACTGCTGTTTCAATCTTCCGCCTAATAGATGTTTCTTCTTCATCTATCTTAATACCGCAAAACGGACAAAGGTTTTCTTTAACTGCCCTTTCTTCGTTTTCAATGTTAAGGCGAATAACACTACCTTCTGGCAAACCTGGCATAGATTGAAATGGAACTGGTGATTTTTTATAAACAAACCTTTTGTTATTTCTAAACCAATCTTTTGATTGAGTAAAGAAAAAAGGTCTAGGCAAGCCTATAAAATTAATAACCTTTTCAGACCAAAGCATTATTCTGCTACTGGTGCCTCAACTACTGGTGCATGAATAAATGTTGTACCATCCCATGTATCGCCTATGTGTGCTGGTGTTTCAGGCTTTACTTCAACACAATAACTAGAAGTAACTTGTTCTGCTATTTCTAATGTGTTTGCAACAATAACATTTTCTACTACATTATCTTTTAAAACTGCAAATGTTTTCATTTTTCTCCTTAGTATGCGTAAATATAAATAGTTGCTTGTGTCCCTATGCCGCCTTGAGCATTTCCATAGCCACCAGAACCACCAGTAGTAACATTTGAACTAGATGTTGTTGCTGAAGAAGCACGAGTCAATGTTGATGCACCAGGGTTAACTGTTGGTAAACTTGTTTGCGCAGACAATGATGCACCTGGGTTATTGTTTCCACCCCTACCACCAACAACAGTAATGGCATTGTCAAATGATGAAGTACCACCATTACCGCCTGCTGCGTTGGTACTGGTTCCGCTTCTAGGACCTGCTGCGCCAACAACAACGGAACATCCAACACCAGGTGCTACCTGAACATAGCCAGCGCCCCAAATTCCATTTTGACCAGAGGTACCCGTGTATTGGCCATAACGCTCAGGACCGCCTGCTGCGCCGCCGCCTGATGAACCTTGAATTGCTACATAAACTAGATTGCAACCAGCAGGTGGGGTGAAAGTTCCTGATGAAGTGAAAGTAGCAAGATGCCGTAACTTTGAATTTGATTGTAATTGATTTGTAGCCATTATGAGTTCTCCGTTCCAAATATGCTAAATGATGAAGTTCCTAATGTGCTCCAAACATTTATTACATCTTCAGGTTGTAGACCAATACCCAATGTATAAGATTGAGATGATGCTACAGATACACCCACATTGTAAACAATATAATGTTTAGAACTTAATGATTGACCAGAAGGAACTACCGCAATTCTGATTTCATCTGTAAAAGATGAACCAGTGTTTGTTATATTTATTGTAGAAACAACCGCATAGTTTCCTGTACCCGCTGGTACTGTGTAAGCAGTTGTGTCTGTTGATGCACTAGGAGCAGATTGCCCTAGGACTTTATATTGTATTGCCATAGTTTATGCTCCCATTAGCATGAATAAATCTGCCAGCGACACGCCGCCACCAGACGAAGAAGATGCCCATTGGACACCACTTCCAGTTGATTGTAGTACCTGACCCGCTGTACCAGAGGAAGACCCTGCGGTAAGTGTACCAGTTAAAGTTAGGTTAGAGATAGTAGGAGCCGTTGAAAGTACGTTACCACCAGTGCCCGTAAGGGTATTAAAGCCAACATATTCAAAGTCCCAAGAAGCTGCATCTGTTCCAGAGGCAAGAATACTTGTAACCTTGATACTTGAGCCAGGCAATACCGTAGCAATTAAGTTAGCACCAGAGGAATTAACCGTTAGGTTACCTGTGCTGTTATTTTCAATAACATACCGAGTACCAACATTCATAGTGCTGGCTACTGGCATTACTACTGTTTGAGTGGATGTTCCAGTAAAGACTTGCTGGTTATTGCTGGTGTTAGTAAGCGTAGTAGTTCCACCAGCAGTTGCTGTAGATGTATAACCTAGTACAAAGTTATTAATAGCTGGATACGACAGGGTTGGACTAGTGCCAAATACCAAAGAACCAGAGCCAGTCTCATCTGTTAAAGCTGTCGCAAGATTGGCTGAAGATGGAGTTGTAAGAAATCCTTGAACACCAGTTCCTAGAGCAAAAGCAAATCCACCTTGAGCACCTGTAGCTCCTGTTGCACCTGTTAGTCCAGTTGCACCGGTCATACCTGTTGCGCCAGTAACTCCTGCACCAGTCACACCGGTTGCGCCAGTAGCACCTGTTAGACCAGTAGCACCTGTTGCGCCTGTAAGTCCGGTAGCACCTGTAGCTCCTGCTCCAGTGGCTCCAGTAGCGCCAGTAGCTCCAGTAGCTCCAGTTAAACCCGTCATGCCCGTCATGCCAGTTAGTCCAGTTGCCCCTGTTGCACCAAAACTATTTGGTAATTGAGATGTAGGAACCTTGCCACTAATATCTAATTGAGCAACACCACCTGCTTGGCCTTTTTCTGTGAGTGGGACGTAATCACCAAGCGAAGTTGAAAGCCCATCACTACGTACAATGTCAATCGGTAATTGTGAATCAGGCACAACGCCTGATGCGTTAAGAGTTGCTAAACCTCCAGTGACGCCTTCCTTAAGAGAAAGAACACCTGAGCCCGTGTTGTAAAGAATCGAGCCTGTAACTCCAACAACGCCGCTAGGGCCCGTTGCTCCTGTTAATCCTGTTGCGCCTGTTGCACCAGTAAGACCTGTCGCACCGGTAGCGCCCGTTAATCCGGTAGCGCCCGTACTTCCGGTTGCGCCTGTTAAACCGGTAGCGCCTGTTAATCCTGTTGCGCCGGTAAGGCCTGTTAAACCTGTAGCTCCAGTATTACCGACAGCTCCGGTGTTTCCTACTGCTCCAGTCATACCTGTTAATCCGGTTAGACCTGTCGCACCAGTTGCGCCGGTTGGTCCCGTTGCACCGGTCGAGTAAGGAACGCTAGAACGCAGAACATCCCAGGTAGTACCGTTCCATTTCCAAACACGATTGCCAACCGTGTACGTCTGATTGACGGACGGCGAATTTGGAAAATCAATTGCTGGCACGGTTACTCCTTTGCGATGTGCATATTATAGCGCGTTTTGAGCTAGAATGATTAAGAATTTATGATGCTAAGTATCTAATAATTGTAATGCCTGAACCGCCAGCAGTTCCATCTGTGCCAACGGATGTATTTTTACTACCGCCACCACCACCTGTATTAACTTTACCAGCAGTATTAATTGCGCCGCCGCCACCCAAACCAGCAGTACCCGCAGAAGCGTTTTCCCAATCGTAGAAAGCACCAACGCCACCGCCAGCGATATAACCACCAACACCAGTTCCAGTTACGCTAAGCCAAGATGAATAAGTGTTAGTTCCGTTACCACCGCTACCTGAAAGATAACCATAAGAATTTGCGCTATTACCACCTACTGCGCCAGCACCGCCACCACCACCGCCATAGTTGTATTGTGAATAATCTGTATAACCTCTACCACCATTATTACCTTGGCCTGATGTTGCAGTACCGCCTGAATTACCTTTTACGCTACCACCGCCTGAACCGCCATTACCACCAACAGTTCCGCTTTGTCCCGCGCCATAACCACCACCAGTAGCGGTTATTGAAAGTGAACCGCCAATAATTGATGAGTTATTTCCTTGCCCACCGTTTGCATTATTGGCCCCAGCAGTACCACCTGCACCAACAGTTACGGCATAAGCAGTTGATGATGCAAATGATTGAGTATTAGAATTTAATACTCCACCTGCTCCACCGCCACCACCATATCCACCCGCTCCACCGCCTCCAGCAACTTGTAACACATCACAACTTAATGATGTAGCAGGGGTAAATGTTCCACTGCTAAGGAATGTATGGTACCAATACGTACCGTCAGTCTGAATGTTTCCACCGCTAGCCTTTGGAGCGATAGCGGGTGTAGTGTCTACTGCGGCTAGTCCGTAGAGTGAGAAGGTGCTGTATTGAGCCCAACCGCTACCATTTACAGGCGCTATGTTAATACTTGATATTGCCGCAGTTCCAGTCCAAATATTTGCCATTAAAGCCATATAAGCCGTAGTGGCATTATTTTCTGAAACACCATCGGAAGATATGGATTTTTGTATTCCCGAAACCGAATAATTAGGAATGTATATCTCAGAATTACCAAAAGTATTTGCCGTAGCATTTGCATAACCTGTGTAAGCCGTATAAGCATAACCATTACTTGTTGTGTCACTACCAGCAACCGAACCTGTTCCATAAAGTCTGCGATAAGTATAATTAGTTGCAGTATCACCATTAAATTGCAATGCAGGGGAATCATTGGTGGCTCCTGTATTTGTGCCACGCGCAGATACAACAATTTTCAAATCGGTATAGCCAGATTGTGGAATGTTGCTGAATGTGACTGATGCTGCCGAGGCGTTAAGTTGAATGCGTTCTAGTAATACATAATTTGCTGGCATTAGTTAATCTCCCTATGACGCGTATCTGATAATGACAATGCCTGAACCGCCGGAACCAACTGTTGAGTCAGCACCTGCGCCACCACCAGTGTTGATAGTTCCTGATGAGTTATATGAAGGTAAACCTGATACGTTCTGACCACCGCCACCAAGACCACCAGCAGCGCTTTGTCCACCACCGCCACCGGCGTAGTAAACAGTTCCACTGGAATTCTGACCAGTAGTAGTTGCAAGGCCCCACTGTGAATAAGAAGAAGAACCTACGCCACCTGTTGTTGCACTACCAGAGCCATCTGTGCCTTGTGCTCCTGCACCACCACCACCGGCTCCTGCGTTACCGGAAGAAATATTTCCACCACGATTACCTTGATCGGATGTTGCTGCGCCTCCAGCATATGTGCGAGAACCGCCACCACCAGAACCACCAGTATTACCGGTTGCTCCAGTTCCACCACCGGCGTCATAACCACCGCCACCGCCACCTTTAACAAGTGTGAGTCCAGCAATCTGTGAGTCGTTACCGTTGTTGCCTCTAAAAGTATCTGCTGTTTGAGCAGCGCCACCGGCGCCTACAGTTACTGCGTAACCTGTTGCGCTAAATGCTTGAGCAGTAAAGCCAAGTAGTCCACCTGCTCCACCACCGCCGCCGTATGAACGACCACCTGAGCCACCACCTGCAACTACAAGTGCGTCGCAAGATAGTGCTTGGTTAGGAGTAAAGGTTCCTGATGATGTAAATGCGTGATAGGTATATCCATCTGCTGCATAAGTAATAGTTCCACCAGTTGCTTTGGCAGTGGGTACTGCTTGTGCGCGGATGCCGTAGAGGGAGAAGGTTGTACCTACAGTAAAAGTAGTTGCTGCCCTAGAAAATATAACGCTAGTAATAGGGGCAGTATTGCGCCATAATCCTACATAAGCACCTAAATAAGCGCTTGCATTTCCCGTTCTAGCAAGAACGGTTTTGTAAGTAGTATTATTTGAATAGTTTTGAATATTAACAATAGAAGAAAATCTAGCGTTATTTACATCGCCAATCATTACATAAGCTTGATTAGAAAGTATTCCTGAAGAAGCCGAACTGCCATCACCCAAAATTCTTGTTGCTGAATAATTGGTAGAACTAGTATCTCCATTAAATTGAATACATAGATTAGAGGTACTTGCATCAGTTGTTGTTCCGTTAATTACTACTACTAAATCTGTATAACCGCTAATTGTAGTTAAATCAAAAGTAACACTAGATACAGGACTTCCCGTTACAGTTGTAGATTGTAGCGCAACATAAGTATTAGTAGCCATTATTTAATCCCATACAAAGCAAAGGTTGAGTATTGATAAGCAGTACCAGAACCACCTATTGGAATAGTTATAGAAGTAATCGCAGATGTATTCATCCACACTCCAGAAGAAAAATCAGGTCCACCAGAACCGTTTTGATCAGAACCACCTAAAGACCTTGTAGTCTTGTATTTATTTACATTGGCGTAATCAAAAATATCAAAAATAAAAGAAAGTGGATATGTTGAAGTTGGAGAAACAACGGTGCCTAATTGTAAATTATTATTATTAGTTACTGCATAAGCAGACGCGGCACTTCCATTACCTCTTAAACCGTGAAAAGAGTAATTAGAACCACTATCTCCATTAAAGCGAGGAATTGGAACATCCGTTCCTGTATATGTTCCTCTAATCTGCAAATGGCTATACCCCACAGGAATACCTGCAAAGGTAATTGATGTTGCAGAAGTTGATAGAGTTACAGTTGCAAGAGAGTCATATCCACTATCGGGAAACCAAGCAACAGGCGTAGTAATCGAGCTTGATGCAGCGCTTGGTCTCGATGTCCCTGTAGCATTCGTCGCGGTGACAGTAAACGTATACGCGGTCTGCTCAGACAGTCCACTTACAGTGATAGGAGACGTTGCGCTTGTTCCTGTAAGTCCTCCTGGGCTCGACGTTGCGGTGAACGTAGTCGCCCCGTAAGCGCCAGGTGCGGTGAACGTAACAGACGCGGTAGAGTACGTAAGCGCGGTAGCGGTTCCAATGGTAGGCACCGACGCAACAGGCGTGATTCCCGCTATAAGAGACTTATAGCGATATCCACTCTGTCCCGCGTTCGAGAGACGTTGAATGGGCATTAGACTATTTCAACTCCCGAGATGTGAAAGTTGACGGTAATCGCTGACGCTCCACCCGCGATAATTTTTGGTGTTGCGTTTGCAGGAATGACCTGCTTAAGATCCATGATGACCGTATCATTTGCGGCGATAGAAACGGTTGTCGCAATTGCAACTCCGTCGATGGCAAGCGTATATGTTGCGCCGGACGCCGCGGTGTTTGTCACGATGATGCTGGTGACGACCGTTGTTGTACTTGTCGTTGGGACGGTGTACAAGGTTGTTGCTGTGTTCGTTGTCGCTGCTCCGCGAAAAAGAACCTTTGAGGTTGTAGCCATTAGTTACTACGCCTTTCGGTTTGTTATATTTTTATTTTAATACGCCTGCATAATTGTCATTACTGTAAGGTCATCAATATTTGCTGTAGGACCCGTTGCGCCTGTGGCGCCTGTTAAGCCTGTTGCTCCCGTTAAACCGGTAGCACCGGTAGCACCTGTTAATCCAGTTAAGCCAGTTGCGCCAGCAGCTCCCGTTACACCCGTTACGCCAGTTGCGCCCGTTAATCCAGTTGCTCCAGTTAAGCCGGTAGCACCTGTAGCTCCAGTGAGTCCCGTTAATCCAGTCGCACCTGTAAGTCCAGTGTTGCCGGTTACGCTTACTCCCGTGACGCCTGTCGCGCCGGTAGAACCAGTCGAACCAGTATTACCGGTAGGACCATCATTTGCACTTGCAGCTTCTACCCAATAACCATCATAGTAAACGTAGAGATTACCAGACGCAGAGTCATACCATGCATCACCAAGTGCTGGAGACGTCGGCGGAGTTGAGTCTGCAGTTGAGAATGTTCCCTTTGCTCCGGTAACGCCAGTCAAGCCAGTAGCTCCGGTTGCGCCCGTTAAACCTGTCGCGCCTGTTGCGCCTGTTAAACCTGTCGCACCTGTGAGACCAGTTGCTCCAGTTAATCCAGTAAGACCAGTATTTCCTTGAGCTCCAACGTCACCTGTTCGCGCAAAGGTAATGATAACATCTTCGTTATTTACAAACGTACCGTTACCTGAGACATACGCAGATACGACTGTAAACCAACCGGTGTTATCTGTTAAAGAGCTAATCGTGTATAGCGCAAAGATGCTTGGGTCTGACTTCTTTGAGATCTTAAAGTGACCCTTGATTGTGCTCGTAGAGTCGTCGATGGTATTGAGGAATGATGACATGTTAATCGCTGCGTCATCCTGAGAGTCAATGTACATCGCGCTTGCCGAAGCAAGCGTCGCGTTATTAAATCTAACTAAACCAACACCAGGATCAGAGTTTGTAGTCGATGTGCTAAAAGTATAGTCAAGTGTTATGCCGCCAAAACTTCCAGCAGCTCCAGTATTACCTGTTGCGCCGGTGTTTCCTACAGCTCCTGTTACACCTGTAAGTCCTGTAGCGCCAGTCAATCCAGTCGCGCCAGTCATACCTGTCGCGCCGGTCATACCGGTCATACCTGTTAAGCCGGTAACACCAGTTGCGCCGGTATTTCCAACTGCGCCTGTTGCACCAGTTGCGCCCGTGACGCCAGTCAATCCTGTAGCGCCAGTTAACCCGACAGCTCCTGTATTACCAACAGCGCCAGTCGCACCGACCGCGCCAGTCATACCTGTTAAACCCGTTGCGCCTGTCGCGCCTGTTAATCCTGTCGAGCCTGTAGCTCCTGTAAGACCGGTTGCGCCCGTTAAGCCGGTAAGTCCAGTCGCACCAGTTGCGCCAGTTAAACCCGTTAAACCAGTTGCTCCGTTGTTTCCTTTAGATGCAACTAAACTCCAACGCGACGAAGAGCCTGGAATATGTGAGCCAGACTCTCCGATAGGAATAGCTGTGTTGCAATAATAAGTGCTTCCGTTGTATTGAACGGTGTCGCCGATGGCGTAGCCAACGAAGTCCCAGGCAGCTCTCCAGTTGATACCTGTAACGCCTGTGAGACCTGTTGCGCCTGTTAAACCTGTTGCTCCAGTTGGACCCGTTGCACCTGTAGGCGCAAAATTACGTACGACCTTCCATACGCTTCCATTCCACCTCCAGGTGGTTGAGCCGGACGTAAATGTATCATTTACGCTCGGCGTGTTAGGAAAATCAATAGGCATGTGACTCTCTCACTACTGCAATGGTATGGGGCATACTATACTATAAATCTCGATGTTTATCTTAAAGACGAGCATAAAAAACTGCCCGCTCTTCCGAAGAAGAACGGGCAGCTTCCTTTAAGAAGGGGTTATGCGGAGAGGTCTCCGACGATTACCCATGTATCGGTCGCGCGCTTGATCAACGTTGCTGAAGACCACTGAGCGCGAAGCTTAGTGCCTGGAGTTCCGTTAAGTGTTACGCTCGCACCGCCGACAGTTACCTGTCCAGCACCTGTCTGCAGTAGGTTAACCTGGTCGCCAACGTTGAACCCGGCAACTGCCGCGTTTGTTGGGATGGTCAACGTAATCGCAGATGCGTTATTAAGCTCAACGAGCTTGTTAACGTCTGAGGTTGCTAGTGTGTAGGTTGTGCCTGTTTGTGCGTTAGTTACTAGGGTCAAAACTGCGTTTGATCCTGTAGCACCTGTTGCTCCTGTTAAGCCGGTTGCACCGGTTAGACCAGTCGCGCCTGTGTTACCGGCAGCTCCTGTTGCGCCTGTATTACCAGCCGCGCCAGTTACACCGGTAAGGCCAGTTGCTCCTGTTGCACCTGTGAGGCCGGTTGCACCTGTAAGGCCAGTCGCACCTGTCGCACCGGCTGCACCAACGTCACCAGTACGTGCAAACGTAATGGTTGTTGACTCTGCCGCTGAGAACGATGTTGCGCCTGATACGTAGGAAACAGCTACCTTGAAGTAGTCTCCACTTGAAATGTTGTTATTTACAATTGTAAACAACGCGAAGTCGTTTGAGTTAGAGATGTTTGTTACCTTCATGTGGCCCTTGATTGGGCTTGTTGAATCATCAATAGTTGTCAAGAATGACGAGATGTTTGATGCATCTGCGTCTGTCTTATTGATGTACATGTATGTTGCTGATGCCAAGTTCGCATTATTGAACTTGAAGTCACCTGCACCTGGATCTGAATCTGCGGTGTTTGTGTCGAACGCATACTTAAACGTTGCGCCACCGAAGTTGCCCTGTGCACCAGTTACGCCGGTGTTACCTTGAACACCTGTGTTACCGGTAGGTCCGATGTTTCCGCCCACAGCCTCAACCCAGTATCCGTCAAAGTATACAAATACTAGACCGGACGCGGAGTCAAACCAAGCATCTCCTGTTTGAGGAGAAGCTGGAGGTGTTGAGTCTACAGTTGAGAACGTACCTTGAGCACCAGTTACACCAGTAAGACCAGTTGCACCAGTAAGACCAGTTGCACCAGTTAAGCCTGTTGCACCGGTAAGACCAGTAGCACCTGCTGCACCAGTTACACCAGTAAGACCAGTAGCACCTGTTGCACCAGTTAGACCGGTAAGACCAGTCGCACCGTTAGCACCAGTTACACCGGTAAGACCAGTAGCACCGGTTAAGCCTGTTGCACCAGTAAGACCAGTTACGCCTTGCGCACCTGTCATACCAGTTAAGCCAGTAGCACCTGTGTTACCAACTGCACCAGTTACACCAGTTAAACCTGTCGCACCGGTTGCGCCTGTGAGACCAGTTGCGCCAGTAGCACCTGTGAGACCTGTTGCACCAGTTAAGCCGGTTAGACCAGTCGCACCTGTGTTACCTTGACCGCCAGCATCACCGGTACGTGCGAAGGTAATGATAACATCATCAGAGTTGCTGAATGATGTTACTGAACCTGATACGTAGGAAGATGCTACCTCAAAGTAGCCGGTTGATCCAGCACCTTGTTCTAGTGCTACGCCGCTGATTGTGAACAACGCAAAAACACTTGAGTCTGACTTCAAAGAAATACGGAAGTGACCCTTGATTGTTGACGTTGAATCATCGATTGTACGAAGCATTGCACGAACATCTGTTGATGTGTCATCAAGATCATCGATAGACAATGTTGTTGCAGATGTTAGGTTAGCGTTGTTAAACTTAAGCTTGCCAGGTCCTGGATCTGATACTGTTGTATTTGTATCAAATGTGTAATCTAAGGTGATACCACCGAAGTTACCCTGTGGACCGGTGTTACCTTGTGCACCAGTCATACCAGTAGCACCAGTTAAACCGGTAGCTCCTGTAAGGCCTGTCGCACCAGTTAAACCTGTTGCGCCAGTCGCGCCTGTAAGACCTGTGAGGCCTTGAGCACCAGTTACACCAGTTAAACCTGTTGCACCAGTTAGACCTGTTGCACCAGTTAGACCTGTGTTACCTTGCGCACCAGTCATACCGGTTAAGCCGGTTGCACCAGTAAGACCAGTTACGCCTTGCGCACCAGTGTTACCGACAGCACCAGTTACACCTGTTAAACCAGTTGCGCCTGTTAAACCTGTATTACCTTGGGCGCCTGTGACGCCTGTTTCACCTTGCGCGCCTGTGTTACCGTTTGCACCAGTTACACCAGTTAAGCCAGTTGCACCAGTTAGACCGGTAGCTCCTGTATTACCTTGTGCACCAGTTGG